>Ga0302267_10000720_pt1 | contig 44122 bp, 26 predicted proteins | sample III_Bog_E1_3_FD_194555 | JGI IMG/M metagenome (GOLD analysis project Ga0302267, IMG submission 194555) | Peat permafrost microbial communities from Stordalen Mire near Abisko, Sweden - III_Bog_E1_3 | ecosystem: Environmental > Terrestrial > Soil > Wetlands > Peat | place: Sweden: Abisko...
AGCCCGCAGGGGCTAAAGCCCAACGTTGATTTAATTGGCTTTATCGGCATGACTGAAGTCATGCCCTGATACAAAGCGTTCAAGAATGGGCTCCACAAGGAGTTTTTCCGCAGCCTGTAAAGCCCAACGTTGATTTGATTGGCTTTATCGGCATGACTGAAGTCATGCCCTTTCAAAACCTGACTTTTCACCACGGGCTGTTAGGGAATTGGGACATCGAAAACACGAAGGCCGACCGGGGTGCCGGTCGGCCTTCGTGTTTTCTGGGCTGAATTGAGTTGCGGGTTACGGTCCAGTGGACGGGGAGGCGGGTGAGGGCTTGCCGCCGGCCGCAACCTTCTTTGCCTTGTGGTGGTGATGGACCGGTTTGTGAGTTGCTGGGGCGGCGCCGGCTGGTGCATCGGTTGCCGCTTTGTGTTCAGCGTGGTGGCGCATGGGAAGCGGGATGCGCTCCTGCGGCTTGACTACATTCTCATCCACCGGACTGGTTCCTGGGAGACTTGAGGTGTAGACGGCGTTGGGAGGCACGAGGAATTCTTCGACGCCGGTGGTTCCTTCGTTACCGATGACGACGGTGATGCGGGTAGCGTCAATGCCCTTCTCGGTGACGAGGTAGTTTTTGGTGTTGACAGCGCGCTGGGCGGCATTCTCTTCGGTTTCTCCGCCGGCGCCTGCTGCTTCGCCGACCACGAGGAGGGTGTCATCGGGAGCTGCCTGGAGAGAGAGGGCAACCTTGTCGAGGCAGGCCTTGGCTTCGTTGTCCACGCGCAGGGGCCGGATCTTATCTCTGCTGAAGTCGATGGGGCAGAGAGGGACGATGGGGATCAAAGGCTTGACATAGGGCTTAACGTCAAGGCTGGTAGTGCAGGCTGCGGACTGACCCCTGCTGTCGCTGATCGAGCAATTGATGGTGACCTTGCCTTCTGGAGCGCCGTCTGGGGTAAATGTGCCGACCATGCCGTCGAGGTGGACGGTGCCGGCAGAGGCGGTGCAGGTGGGTTTCAGAGTCAGATTCTGTGGGCTGCGGGCGACGAGGGTGAAGGTGCTGGACTGGTCAGGATGAACGACGCTCAAGCTCATGGTGCCGATGTCGCAGGTGGGCGGCTCAAATCCCTTGACGGTAAAGCTTGCCTCGCATTGGGCGGACTGGACGGACTTGGTGCCTTCGGTGACCGTAGCTCGGACGGTGTAAGTACCGGGGGCGAGCGAATCGGTGGGGACGTTGAGGACTTCGCCATTGCTGGAGACGCCGGGGCCGGTCCAGGCGTAGGTTGCGGTCTGCTTGGGATTGAGTCCGGTGGCAGTGGCGGTGACGGTGACGGGTTCACCCTGATAAACGAGATTGGGGGTTGCTACGCAGGCCAGTACTGGCGCGGGAAGCGGTCCGCAATCGGGGATGGGTCCGTAGTAAGAGGAGCCTCGGAAGACGACGCCGGCGGAGAGACGGAAGGCGTTGATGCTTTCGTCGTCTCCCCAGGTGAAGTCGTCCGCGGCGAGGGTGCCGTGGGAGACGCCGGAGTTGGCGTGGAGGTATTCGTAATCGGCCTGGAAGATGCGAATGCCGAAGTTGTGGCAGCCGAAGTACCAGTCGAGGCCTCCTCCTCCGCCGAAGATCGGACCCCAGGTGTAGGGCTCGTGGTCGGGACCGTCGATGTCGGCGGCTCCGCCGAAACCGTGCACGAAGGGCGTGAGGTGGACGCCGGGCCAGCGATAAACGAGGCCGCCATCGAGGGAGAAGATGCCGCTGTTGCTGCTGCCGGTGGTGACGAATCCTGTGTTCTTGAAGAGGTCGTGCTGGCCTGACTCGACTTCAATGCCGACATGGCGGTTGAAGAAGTACTGGGCGCTTTCAAGCAGACCTTCGTCTTCGAGTTTGAAGGAAACCGGGAGCACGGAGCCATCTGGCTGGATGGGGTAAAAAGTTCCAGTGGGGTCGAGAATGCTGTATCCGACAAAGACGTCCCACCGAGGAGTGGGGGCATTGGGGTTGCCCTTGGTCTGGCTGGGCACGACCTGCGCGAGCAGCGCACAGGGCAGGGAAGCCACCATTGCCAGCGCAAGAACCCGGGTCGTTTTTTGGAACATTTGAGAATACACGCGCATACCTCCACTCCAAGACTGAACGAATCCACTTGCCTTTTGCGCCTTCAGGGGGCTATCCGAGCTTACTCCCAGCGCCATGCTAGATCGCAGGATAGCTTAAGTTCGGGTATCGAGTCTGTACCTCGCAGGTCACAATTAAGTGGTTACTTTCCGGCCACTTGAGAACATAGGGAAGATGCGGCACAGGGCATAGTTGCGCGGGTGGGGGAACTCTTCACGAAGACAAACGGAACGCTACTTACTACCCGTGTGCTGTTATTCTGTCATGGTGAGTCAGCAATCACACCCCCACTTATCGGCAACCAGAGCTGCAACTTCCGCGCCAGCGTTGGCGCTGATGATTGCGCTTTGTGTTTCAGCGTGCCACAGGGGCGAACAGGCAGTGGTGGGCGTGGCGCAGGATGCGGTGAGTGCCGAGCACCATGCACAAGCGACGGCGGCGAAGGGCGACATTGAGCGGGCGCAACTGGCGAACATTCCGCTGCCGACGAAGAGCTTGTATGTGAACGTGCACGAGCCGGCTGCGTGGGCCAATCCATTTTTGTCAGTGGATGCGAACTGGCTGACTTTGCGGATTACAAATGCGGATGCGAACCCGAGCACGGTTGGGCAGGGCTCGATGCTGCGGCCGGATGCTGCGCGGCGGCAAGAGGTGCAGTTGCGACTGGGCGACCTTTCAGAAGCGTTGACTGCTTTGCCGGCAGGGGCGTGGCGCTATGGGCGGGTGGTGGCGGTAGCGGAGTCTCCGCTGGCCAGCAGCAAGGACCGGCCCCAGGTTCGGCGCAATGTGGAAGCGGCGATCAAGCAACTGAACGATCTGGGGATAGTTGTGGAAGAGTGGCCGGCGCGGTAGGGATTTGGGCGGGTCAGCTAGTCAGCGGGTCGGCGAATGCACTTGAGAACCGCAGGAATCCAGGGTCTTTGCCGGTCGGCGAACGGCTTCTATCTGCTCTTCATTCGAAGCAAGCGCAGATCCCTCCACTCCGCTTCGCTGCGATCGGGATGCCAGCGCTCAATTAGGTTAGCTGCGACTTATTTCCAGGGCAGGCCCTCTACTTCGGTAGGGATGGCAGGGTTTTTTCCAGGATCGGTCACTTTCTCAGCATGTGGGACGAATTGCCGCAATTCAGGAACGGGAGTGAATTTTGTGATGTGGCGCACGTCCCGAGAAAAAACAATTGGACTAGGATTCCACCGTGAGTATCCTTCCGATTTCCGAACTAATGAATCAGCCGCCCCTTGACCACGAGGGGTTTTCCGCACACCACGAACTAGAAACCCGGCTACGAGCAACGGTACGCGGCGAGGTGCTGTTTGACCTGGGGTCGCGTGCGCTGTATGCGGCTGACTCGTCCAATTATCGGCAAATGCCTGTGGGGGTAATCACACCGCGCGATGCAGCGGACGTGGAAGCGGCGTTGAAGGCTTGCCGGGCGACGGGTGCGGCGGTGCTTCCGCGCGGCGCGGGAACGAGCCTGGCGGGGCAATGCGCCAATGTTGCGGTGGTATTCGACTACTCGCGATATATGAACTCCCTGGTGTCGATTGATCCGGAAGCCAAGCTGGCGGTGGTGGAGCCGGGGATTGTGCTGGACAGGTTGCGTGAGGCGGCGGAGTTGCACCACCTGACGTACGCGCCCGATCCGGCGACGCACAGCCGGTGCACATTGGGCGGGATGATTGGCAACAACAGTTGCGGCGTTCACGGACTGCTGGGCGGCAAGGTTGTGGATAACGTGGAGACGCTGGACATTGTTCTCTACGACGGCACGCGGATGACGGTGGGGCGGACGACGCCGGAAGAGCTGGAAGCGAAGATTGCCGGAGGCGGGCGCGAGGGCGAGATATATGCGCGGCTGAAGGACCTGCGGGATCGCTATGCGGGGCTGATTCGGGAGCGGTTTCCGAGGATTCCGCGGCGGGTTTCCGGGGTAAATCTGGATGAGCTGCTGCCGGAGAACGGATTTAACCTGGCGCGGGCGCTGGTGGGGTCAGAGGGGACATGCGCGACGGTTGTTTCGGCGAAGTTGAATTTGACTTCGAGCCCGCCGTTCCGGGTGCTGACGGCGCTCGCGTTTGACGATCCATTTTTGGCGGCGGATGTGGTGCCGCGGGTGCTGGAGTTTGGACCGATTGGCCTGGAGGGATTTGACGGGCTGATGGTTGAGTTTATGCTGCGCAAGAACCTGGCGGTGGAGGATGTTAAGCTGCTGCCGCCGGGGGGCGGGTTCCTGCTGGTGGAGATGGGCGCGTGGACCGCGGAAGAGGCGCAGAGCAAGGCTGAGGCAATGGCAGCGGCCGCAGCGACCTGGCCGGAGGCGCCACGGGCGCGGATCTATAACCACGAGGACGCGGAGAGTGTTTGGAAGGTTCGCGAGTCTTCGCTGGGCGCTACGGTGTGCGTGCCGGGCGAGCCGGATCGGTGGGAAGGGTGGGACGATGCGGGGATTCCGCCGGTGCACCTGGGGACGTATCTGCGCAAACTGACTGCGCTGATGGCGGAGTACGGCTATCGGAGCCCGCTGTATGGGCATTATGGGCAGGGATGCGTGCATTTGCGCATCAACTTCGACTTCAAGACGGTGGAGGGGATCAGGAAGTTCCGCGAGTTTCTGGATCGAGCGGCGGACCTGGTGGTTTCGCTGGGCGGATCGCTGAGCGGCGAGCATGGGGATGGGCAGGCGAGGGCGGCTCTGTTGCCGAAGATGTTTGGGCCGGAGCTGATGAAGGCGTTCCAGGAGTTCAAGGCGATATGGGATCCGACGAACCGGATGAACCCGGGCAAGCTGGTGGATGCGGTAAGGGTGTATGACCCGGTGGAGAATCTTCGTCAACAGCCGGCGAGGGATGAAGTGGGGCATGTGCATCTGAAGCCGGAAACGCATTTTGTGTTTGCGAAGGACGCGGGGTCGATGGAGAACGCGGCGGCGCGATGCGTAGGTGTGGGGGCTTGCCTGAAGAAGGAAGGCGGGGTGATGTGTCCGAGCTACCGGGCGACGGGGCAGGAACAGCACTCGACGCGAGGGCGGGCAAGGCTGTTGTGGGAGATGCTGGCCGGGGCTCTGACGAAGGAAGGTTTTGAGAGCGAGGCGGTGCACGAGGCGCTGGACCTGTGTTTGAGCTGCAAGGCATGCAAGACGGAGTGCCCGGTGCAGGTGGACATGGCGCAGTACAAGAGCGAGTTTCTGGCGCAGAAGTACAAGGGCAAGCTGCATCCGCTGCACCACTATGTGTTTGGGTTTGCGGACAAGATGGCGCGGCTGGGATCGCTGACGCCGGCGATCACGAATTTCATGACTTCGAGCGGGTTGACGAGTCCGCTGATCAAGCACATTGTGGGCGTGGCGAAGGAACGGACGATGCCGCAACTGGCCGGCAAGAGCTGGAAGGCTGGGCGGAGCGGGGACGAGACTGGGAACGTGCCGCGGGTTTCAAGCGGGCAGCCGAAAAAGACGGTGGTGCTGTGGGCGGATACGTGGAACAACTACTACCATCCGCAGACACTGGCGGCGGCGGAGCGGGTGCTGATGCAGGCGGGGTTCCGGGTGCAGACGACGAAGGGGCACATCTGCTGCGGGCGGGCGCTGTACGACTTTGGGCTGCTGGATACGGCGAAGAGTTATATGGCGACGGTGCTGGACAGGATTGCGCCGCAGATTGAGGCGGGGTTGCCGTTTATTTTTCTGGAGCCGAGCTGCGCGAGCATCTTCAAGGATGAGGCGCTGGAGCTGTTTCCGAACGATGCGCGGGCGCAGAAAATGAGCAAGCAGATCTGGCTGCTGGCGGACTGGCTGGCGGCGGAGGTTCCTGAGTGGGTTTCGGGACGGCTGGCTGGGGCGCAGGTGCTGCTGCATGGGCATTGCCACCACAAGGCGGTGTTTGGCGGTCCGAAGAACGAGATTGCGCTGCTGAGGAAGGCCGGGGCTCAGGTGGAGATGATCAATACCACTTGCTGCGGGATGGCGGGGCCGTTCGGATTTGAGGCGGACAAGATCGAGGTTTCGAAGGCGATTGCGAATCTTGGTTTGCTGCCGGCGGTGAATGCGGCGGGGCCGATGACGGTGATTGTGGCGGATGGGTTCAGTTGCCGGGAGCAGATTGCGCAGTTGTCAGACCGCGAGGGGATGCATTTTGCGGAGATTCTGGACCGGAGTTGCGGGTGCGGGGGGTAGAGTCAGACCGCCCTTGAGGGGCACCTGGAGCAACTTTAGTTCCGGAGAATAAATCTGAGGGCGCGGGCCGGGAGGCCCCCGCTACAGCCGACCGGGAGGTCGGCGCTACCTTCGGACTCACTGCTGCTTGGGGCTGGAGGAAATCGGCTGTTGCCTTTGCGCAATCGATTGTGCTAAGGTTGGTCGCTATCGGAAGAGCCGACGGGTTTTCCTGCATTTCAATCCCCTAAAGAAGAGAGACATCTTATGACGAAATCTGCGCTGTTATTCGCGCTGCGGGTTGGTGTGCTGTTTGGGTTGGCTGTGGGAGTGGTGCGGGCACAGGATCTGACGGGGAACTGGCAGGGGAGCTTCCGCGAGAATGGCGAGACGCGGCGGGTGGTGGTGGAGATTGCCAGGGACGATGCAGGGGCGTGGAAAGCGGCGGGATGCTTTGTGGAGTTTCTGCACGATCCGGCGAAGGTGGAGTCGTTTGTGGCGAATGGTTCCGGCGTTGAGTTGAAGGTAAATGAAGGCAAGGGGATGTTCGTGGGGACGATCGCGGCGGATAGCGGTTCGATTCCGGGGGCGATCTCCGGGACATGGACCTGGGATGGGAAGGCGGAGCCGCTGGTGCTGAAGCGGGCCGGCGCGGAGACGGCGTGGGCGGTTCCGTTCCTGTACCAGTACCACATGAAGGATGTGACGTATCTAAGGCCTACCAAGGATGAGGCGCGGATTGCGTTCAGGCCGAAGCTGGCCGTTGACTACATGGAGCAGGGCGCGCTGGCGTGGACGGGGGACTGGAAGTGCGTGGCGTGTCATACAAACGGATCGTACATGGTGGTGAGGCCGCTGATGACGGAGCGGCTGGGGCCTCCGCAGAAGGCGCTGCGGGATTTTTTTGTGGGGACGTTGAACGAGGAGCTGGCGACCGATGAGAAGGATATGAAGCCGGAGTACGACTCGACGCAGGAGGTGTATGTGGCGGCGGGATTGGCGATCTGGGACGCGAATGTGACGCACAAGTTGTCAGCGGAGACGGCGGAGGCGTTGGGAATGATGTTCCGGCTGCAGCGGGCGGATGGGGACTGGACGATCAGCGACGACAACAATCCGCCGCTGGAGAGCAACCGGTACCAACTGGCGACGGTGGCGGCGCGGGCAGTGGGGAACGCTCCGGCGTGGGAGGCGGCGCAACGCGGGACGCCGGTGGGGGCAAAGATTGAGTTGCTGAAGCGGTATCTGCAGGCGGAAGGGAAGCTGCAGGGGGACTACGACCGGGTGGATTTGCTTTGGGCGGCGGAGGAATGGCCGGGGCTGCTGGATGATGCCCAGAAGCAGGACCTGGTGGCGATGATTTTGCGGCATCAGCAGGGGGATGGCGGGTGGTCGATCAGGACGTTTGCCAGGCCGGAGGAGTGGGGGAAGGGGAATCGGGCGGAGAAGCTGCGGGCCGAGGCGGAGTTTGCCAATCCGACAAGCGATCTGGCGAGCGATCTGGCGAGCGACGGGCACATGACGGGGCTGGCGCTGATTGCGTTGCGGAAGGCTGGTGTGGCGGCGGGGGATGCGCGGGTGCGGCGCGGGGTGGCGTGGCTGAAGGCAAATGAGCGGGCGTCGGGGCGGTGGTATACGCGGTCGCTGAACCGGGATGGGTGGCAATTTATTACGTATAGCGGGACGGTGTATCCGCTGCTGGCGCTGGAGATGTGCGGGGAGTTGCGGCCTGCGGTGGGACGGGCGGTTGCGCAGCGATAGGTTCGGTGCGGGCGAGGACTCCCACGCTACAGCCGGTCAGGAGACCGGCGCTATTTTGTGGTGTGCCGTTTTGCTTGAGAGCTCGGATGAAACGTGGGATTCATGTTGTCGATGCATACTGGATAAATGAATTTTGGGATAGATAGAAATTTCCTTCCTCTTTGCGCGGCGGCGGTTTTTCTTGCTGCAACGATGAATGCTCAAACTGGTGTGACGGCGGTTCTGCCGAATGGGCGGGAGATTCATCCGGCGGGGAATTGGGTTGCGCTGGCGCCGTACCCGTTTGCGCTGGCGGTGAGGCCGGACGGGGGGCAGGTTGCGATTCCTTCGATTGGATTTCCGTTCGCGCTGAATGTGGTTACGGACCCGGCGGGAGCGGAGCCGGCGGTGGTGCGGATGCCGTCGGGGTCGATCAACGATCCGAAGATTCAGGTGCATGCGGGACTGGCCTACTCGCAGGACGGGGCGCTGCTGTATGTGGCGACGGGCGACTCGGGGAAGATCAGCGCGTATCGGACGAGCGATTGGACGCTGGAGCGGACGGTATCGCTGGACGGCGAGATCGCAGGGCCTGGAGGCGTGAAGCAGGAATCGAAGTGGAGTTTTGCGGCGACGCTGGTGGTTTCCTCGGATGGCAAGACGCTGTATGCGCTGGACCAAGGCAACTGGCGGGTGGTGATTCTGGATGCGGGGACGCTGAAGCGGATTGCGGAGGTTCCGACGGGGAACTATCCGTTTGGGCTGGCGCTTTCTCCGGATGGGGCGCGGCTTTACGTGACCAACACAGGGCTCTTTGAGTACACGACGATTCCGGGCGCGGATGACAAGGACGCGGTGGGGACGGGGCTGCATTTCCCTCCGTTTGGTTATCCGTCGAGGGAGGCGCGCGAGGGTGCGGTGGTGGAGGGGAAGAAGATTCCAGGGTTGGGGGATGAGAACTCGGTGCGCGGCAGTTCCCTGTGGACGTATGACGTGCATGACCGGGAGCATCCAGTGGTGACGGCCAAGCTGCGGCTGGGGGCGAGGATTACAGAGGCGCGCGAGGGGACGGTGGGCGGGGCTGCTCCGACGGGGGTGGCGGCGACGGTGGACGCGGTGTTTGTTTCGCTGGCGCATGAGGACGCGGTTGCGAAGGTGAGCGCGGATGGGACGAGAGAACTGGGGGAAGCGGAGCTTTCGCCGTTTGCCGGGGCAGAGTTTGAGGACGGCGAGGGGCGGCCGCTGCGCGGAGTGATGCCGAGCGGGCTGGGGGTTCGGGATGGGCGAGTGTATGTGGCTGAAGCGGGGATTGACGCGGTGGGCGTGCTGGATGCGGCGACGATGGGGGTGGTGGAGGATATTCCGGTGGGGTGGAATCCATCGGCGGTGGATTTTTCGCCGGACGGGAAGGTGCTGTATGTGGTGAATACGAAGGGCAAGGGGACAGGGCCGAACGGGGGGAAAGAGCACGATCCGAAGATGCCGAGTTACATTGGCTCTCTGGAGATGGGAGGGCTGAGCGCGATTCCGCTGAGTGGATTGGCGCCGGCGGCGGAGTTGACGCAGACGGTGGTGAAGGCGAACATGGCGGCGATTGAGAACAAGCCGGAGTTGCCGCGGTTGAAGCATTGCTTCCTGGTGATCCGGGAGAACCGGACTTATGACGAGGTGCTGGGGGATGTGGCGGGAGCCAATGGGGATGCGGCGCTGGCGCGGTATGGGATGGATGGGTGGGCGGAGGAGGGGAAGGATGCGACGCATTTGAAGGTGACGCCGAATCTGCATGCGCTGGTGGGTCAGTTTGCGATGAGCGACAACTTTTATGTGGACAGCGATGTTTCTGCGGACGGGCACCGGTGGGTGATGGGGATCAATCCGACTCCGTTTTTCAATACGGCATGGAGTTCGGGGTATGGGGGGCGGCGGAGGGATTCGGCCGCGGCGGAGCAGCCGGGACGCAGGGCGCTGTTTGGAGGGGCGGATGCGCCGATGCCGGAAGATGAGCCTCAGTTTGGTTCGTTGTGGGAGCATGTGGCGGCGGGCGGCAAGGGGATTCTGAATTACGGCGAAGGGCTGGAGTTGGAGGGGAATGCGGAGATTGCGGGAGCGGAGCCGGAGGGGCAGAGACTGTTTTTGAATTCGCCGCTGCCGAAGCCGGTGTTTGAGTCGACGGATCGGAGGTATCCGACATTTAATTTGGGGATTCCGGACCAGGTGCGGGCGACGGAGTTCGAGAGGGATTTCAAGCTGAAGATGGCGGCGGGCAAGGTTCCGGCGCTGATTGTGATTCGACTTCCGGACGATCACACGATGGAGGCGCGGCCGGCGGATGGGTATCCTTATCGCGCGTCGTATGTGGCGGATAACGACCTGGCGGTGGGAAGGATTGTGGCGTTTTTGTCGAAGACGGCGCTATGGAAGGACTCGGCGCTTTTTGTGACGGAGGACGATGCGCAGGGTGGGGTGGACCATGTGGATGCGCACCGAAGCATATTGATGATTGCGAGTCCCTGGGTGAAAGCGGGGTCGGTGAGCCACGAGCACACCAGCATGGGGTCGATTACGAGGACGATGGACGAGCTGCTGGGGCTGGGACCGATGAACCTTGAGGACGCGCTGGCGGGGGAGATCACGGGGGTGTTCGACAGTGTGCCGCACCTGGGGCCGTTTGTGGTGCGGCGGTCGGATGTGCGGGTGTTCAATGCGGCGAAGGCGAGGTTTGCGCGGCCGAAGACGAAGGAAGAAGCGGCGGCTCTGCACGATGTGGACGATGCGGACGAGATACGGAAAGAGGTTGAGAAGTCGGGCGCGAAGCTGCGCCGGCCGAAGGACGACGACTGATGGAGTGGGGACCAGGGAATAGGGAATAGGGACTAGGGAATTGGGAACGGGTTCGCTTGGGTTGGACTGAGTTTTGGTGAGCGATTTTAGTAGACATGGGGCGAAAAACCCTCATAATAGACAGAATCAAGCGCGCGTTTCCCCCGCAGTCATTGACCGGGCTCTCCGGCCGGCGCCAGATTTTTTAATCGATTCGTAACATGACGCCAGCAGGTTCTTAACACCGTGCACGTAGCCTCTAGTCATTAGAAAGCTTGACGAATGAGTCGGATGGCGAGGCCAATCAGTGTAAGCGGAATCAATTGTTGACCTCCTCGCATTCGTTCCAATTGAAGGCAAGACGCCGAATACTACTTATCCAGCAGTTCTTCAGGAGACAGTGAACTATGCAAATCTTAAGAACCTTATTTCTGCGGCAGTCGATGCGGCGTTCCGCAGCCGTTTTTGGAATGTTGCTTGTGCTTGCCTGCACGCTGGGCCGCGCTCAATCCACACAAGGGTCGATTATCGGATCGGTCAAGGACACGGTGGGGGCGGTGATTCCCGGCGCGGTGGTTACCTTGACGAACACGGACGAAGGAGCGGCGCGCACGACGAAGAGCAATGGCGTGGGGGATTTCCGCTTTCAGGATGTGAAGGCCGGTCACTACTCGGTGGAGGTGTCGGCGCCCAACTTTGAGAAGTGGAAGGTTTCAGGGGTGGTGCTTGCGGTGCGGCAGGAACTCCGACTGGATGCGAAGCTTGGCGTCGGCACGGTGCAGCAGGAAGTGCAGGTGACGGGCGATATGGTGAGCGCGATCGAGACGGATTCGCCGACGATCAGCGGCACATTTACGGCAGATGACGCGACCAGCCTTCCAGTGAATACACGAGCCAGCTTCAGCGGGACCAGCGCGGCGGGGATTCTGGGCACGCTGCCGGGAGTGCAGGCGGACAGCTCGGGCATCTCTCTGCAGGGCGCGCTGCCTTACCAGGTGGATGTGACGATTGACGGCGTGACGGTGAAGAGCGCGAGCGGCGGCACGTTCAGCGGGGACACGTTCCCATCGACGGAATCGATTTCAGAGATTCGCGCGGACGGTGTGCTTGCCAATGCGGAGTACGGCGATCCGGGGCAGGTAGTTGTGACGACCAAGGGCGGCACGAATACGCTGCATGGATCGGGATTCTGGTATTACCAGAACTCATCGTTTGATGCGATTGCCTACACGTTCCCGACGACGACGACGAAGCCCAGTGTTACGGGCAACACGTTTGGCGGCAGCGTAGGCGGACCTGTCGTGATTCCGCATCTCTACAATGGCCACAACAAGACGTTCTTCTTTGGGGCCTATGAAGGGTGGCGGCATCCGGCCCAGACGACACTGAATGAAGTTGTGCCGAGCACGCTGATGAAGCAGGGCGATTTCTCAAAGTACAGTGCAACGGGCTTTAGCGGACTGACGGACCCGTATACGGGCGGCAGTTATGGCACGGCGATTCCATCGGGCTCGTTGAGCCAGATTGCGCTGAATACGCTGAAGCAGTTTTATCCTGACCCGAACGTTGGCGATCCGACTGCGTACACGGACAACGGCGTGGCCAACTACCAGGCGAATGTGGACAACAGCGGTCACTCGAACCAGTTCGATGTGCGCGGCGACCAGTATTTCGGGGCGAACCAGAAGTTTCTGCTTTGGGGCAAGTTCACGTGGAAGGATTTTCCGACCACTTCGCCGGAGGAACTGCTGGTTCCGTCGGCGCAGAACACGAGCCAGAACCGTGCAATGAAGGTGGATGCAAGCTGGAGCATCAAGCCGAACCTGATTAACGATTTCGGCTTTGGGTATACGCTGTATACGTCGGGCGCGAGCGACAGCTTCGACGGCAAGGCATTTACGACCGCGCAGGGCTGGGTGGGGTTGCAGAACCTGTTCTACAACGGCATACCGGAGATGGATTTCAACAACATCCAGAGCCTGAATGCGGACCGGTTGACGGGATTGAACAAGTCGAACACCTACGACTACAGCGATGTGCTGATATGGACCAAGGGCAACCACACGATCAAGTTCGGCACGGATATTCAGACGCTGGAAGCGATTACGCCGTTGGGATTCAACGGCTCAGACAACTACGGCACCTATCAGTTCAATACCAAGGCGAGCGCCGGCCTGTTCACGGGGGTTGATTTTGCGGACTTCCTGTTGGGGATTCCGGACCAGACGTTCTACGACGTGGTGAAGCAGGACAATGACGGCATCTCAGCGCACTATCACTTCTTTGGCCAGGACGAGTGGCGGCTTAGCCCGCAGTTGACGCTTTCATACGGCGTTCGCTACGAACTTCACCCTGGGTATTATGACAAGTATGGGGACATTGCCAACTTTGATCCGAGCGTGGCACTTTCGGGTCGAGTGGTCTATCCGCAGGGCAAGCAGGATCTTCTGGCGCAGGGCTTTTTGGCGAGTGCGAATGCGTGCGATGCGGACGGGGTGAACAGCACCAATAGCGCGATGGTGAATGGCGCGCCCTGCATGCCGGTTGAGGGCAACAATACGGCGGGATTTCCGTCGGGGCTGAAGCAGTATCCGAAGAAGCGGTTTATGCCGCGTTTTGGATTTGCGTATCGTCCGACGGGCAACGACAAGTGGGCGATTCGTGGCGGCGTGGGTTTATACAACATCAACATGCTGGGTTCGAGCTTCTATTCGCTTACGGGCACGGCCCAGGCGTATACGCAGCAGTTCTCGAACACGTATAACCCGAGCACCCATGCGATCGGCTACCAGTGGCCGCAGATCTACGCGGGTTCTGGCGGCGCTTCGGCACCGGCATACGGCACGGACTATTTTGGCACCGCCAACAGCACCAACTGGAAGGACCCGTATACGGAACAGTGGTCGCTGAGTGTGGACCACGATCTGGGTTCGGGCTATGCGGCACGTGTTTCGTATATCGGCTCGGAGACCCATCAACTGGTTTGGGCGCCGGACGAGAATACGCTGCCGTATTCGAGCACGGTTTCAGCATTCAACAATTCGATCAGCAACCGCATGTTCCCGAACTGGGGTCGCATCAATACGCGTGCAACGGGCGCCAACGAGAGCTACCACTCTCTGCAACTGGAGGCGAGCCATCGGTTGCAGCATGGGTTGGAGTACCACTCCGACTTTACCTGGGCCAAGAACCTGGCGGACAACGAAGGTCCTTCGGGAACGGGGTTTGCGGGTGAGGGCGGCGGTGCTCGCGCGACGTCGGTGCTGGACCGTCATATCGACTTCGGCAACGTTTATGGAACGCGTAAGCTTCGCTGGAATACGACGGCGCTGTACGATCTGCCGATTGGCCGCGGCAGGATGATCGGCAACACGATGTCGCGGGCGGCGGATCTGGTGGTGGGGGGATGGCGGCTGTCATCGATTTTCACGGTGCAGACCGGCGCCTTTGAGACGCCCTACTTCCCCAACGGGCAGGGCGATCCATCGGGAACGGGCTCGGGCCTGAACGGGGCATTCGGCGACGGTACCGGCAGTTTCGATACCGGCCATCGCAACCAGCATGCGGACCTGGTGGTTGGAGCCAGCATGAATCCGGCGAACAAGGGCCGGTTCAACTGGACGAATGCCGGGGCATTTGCCTGCCCGGGTGATCCATCCTGGACTGTTGGCAACGCCTGCACGACGGGCGCGGGCTTTACACCGACGGAGACTGGAGGTTTCGTAGCCAATGGAGCGCATCCGCTGCCGATTGGGCGATTCGGCAACAGCGAAGTGGGCACTGTTGTGGGGCCGGGACTGGTTAACCTGTCGGCCGGCCTGAGCAAGGTTTTCCCGATTACGGAGCGCTTCAAGGTGAAGGCGGAGGGAACGTTTACCAACGTACTGAATCACACCAACCTGGGCGATCCGAATATGAACCTGAGCTCGGGCAGCTTTGGGCTGGTCTCCGGAACCATTGGATCGGATTTTGGGGGAGCGCGAACCGGGCAGATAGCGGTACGGGCGGAGTTCTAACCTAAAGCAACGGGTTTGGATCCAAAGCGGCGTGGGCCTTCGGGTCCGCGCTGTTTTTTGGTTTGGAGGATGGGGATCGAAAAGCGTCCTTCTTTTCCACCACGATGAGCAATGATGACCGCCATACGGGAGGGGTTTGCTGTATTGTTTTGGGTAGGAGCAGGTTGCCGGTTTTTCCCGAATGGGGTTGCAACTTCGGCAACGGAAACTGCGTCCAATGCGTCGGGTCGGCGCGAGTAATTGCAGGAGTTTGCGGGCGTCGATCTTCACAGCTGGTGCGGCAACGGAAATTGAATTGCGGCGCTGGAGAGAATTTGCTACGCTCAGGCATTCTTAAGGCTGGGCGAAAGGAGAGTTTTCATCATGGCAGAGGACAGCAGGATTCATCATCTCGGTTGGTTTCTGGCGGGCTTGGGCGTGGGTGCGGCGGTTGGCATCCTGTACGCTCCCAAGAGCGGCCGTGAGACTCGTGAAAGCATTGCCAACAGCGCCCGCGAGGGCACGGAGTATGTGAAGGTGAAGAGCCAGCAGGCGGCAGAGCAGGTAAGCGTGCTGGTGGACAAGGGCAAGGAACAGGTAGCCACGATGGTGGATAAGAGCAAGGAACACGTAAGCGCGATCGTGGACAAGGGCAAGGACCAGGTGTCGGACTATGTGGATCGGAGCCGTGAGGTAGTGGACCGGGGCCGGGCACAGTGGGAAGAGTTTGTGGAGCGCGGCAAGAGCCTGGTGGCCGACCAGTCGACGCGGGTGAGCGCAGCCGTAGATGCGGGGCGAAATGCTTATCGCACGACCACGGTTGATCCGACCGAGCTGTAGGCGGAGAGGCTTAGCGGCCTGAGTCTGATTGCAGCCTTTGCCGGGTTTGAATATGCGCTGCGGAGAGTTGTGCTTGCGTGGTTGAGGGAAGACCCGTGAGCCTTCTCCGCAGCAAGGCGCATGCTTTTGGCCCAGGGGTGCGTTGAACGATTTGTTGCATGTCCGCAGTTCTGCTGCGCGAGGAAGTTCCGAGGCCGGGTATGAGCCACGAGACGATCGAGTTGCTTTGTGTCGCGTTGGGTGCTCTTGCGCTGGCGATGCAGGCTTTTATTCTGCTGGCGATTTACATCGGGATCAGCAAGTCGACCAAGCAAATGAAGGAACAGGTTGAGGAGATGCGTTCCTCGGTGATGCCGATTGTGGACACCACGCGGGAACTTCTGGTGCGGTTGACTCCGAAGGTGGAGTCGACGGTGACCGACATTTCAGAACTGGCGCACAAATTGCGGACGCAGGCTGCGGACATTGAAGTCGCCGTCGATCAGATTCTTGTCAGGGTTCAGAAGCAGACGAGCCGCATCGATACGATGTTCTCAGGCACGCTGGACGCGGTGGACAAGGCGAGCGTGTTTGTTGCGGAGACGGTGAGCAAGCCGGTGCGGCAGCTTTCCGGGGTGCTGGCGAGCATCAAGGCGATTGTCGAGTCGCTTCGGGCTTCAGACCCGGCGTATCGCGAGCCCACGGCGCACAACGACAAGGATATGTTCGTCTAAGCGCGGTTTTTCTGGTCCGAAACGCGCAAATCTCCGTCTTCTCAATCATGAGAATTGAAGGACTCCCCATGCGAATCAAGATGGCGTTTTTTTTGATGCTGAGCTTGCTGGCCTTGCCGGCGCTTGTGGTGGCGCAGGCAACTCCGAAGGTCTCTCTGCTGGCGCTCTCCAAACAGGACCATACGCTGTCGATTGTGGACCCGGCGGATCTGCGTATTGTGGCAACGGTTCCGGTGGGCGACGACCCGCACGAAGTGGTTGCGTCGGCGGACGGGAAGACGGCGTATGTGTCGAACTATGGGTTTGGGGCGTTCCATACGCTGGCGGTGATCGACATGGTGGGGCAGAAGCGGCTGGATTCGATTGATCTGGGAGCTCTGCGCGGGCCGCATGGGCTTGACTTCAAGCAGGGGAAGGTGTGGTTTACGGCGGAGGCGGCCAAGGCGATTGGGAGCTACGACCCGGCGAGCGGGAAGATTGACTGGATCATGGGCACCGGGCAGGACCGGACGCACATGATTTATGTCTTTGCGGATGGGAAGCGGATTGTGACTACGAACGTGAGTTCAGCGACGGTGACGGTGATGGAGAAGACGCCGCCGCGGGGGGGCGGTCCGCCACCGGGAATGGGTCCGGGAGGACCCGCGCCGGGTGCGGGTGGGGCTATGCCGGGAATGCCGCCGGGTAGGATGCCGGGGCCGCCGAGCGGGGATTGGGAGCTGACTGTGATTCCGGTGGGACGGGGGTCGGAGGGATTCGATGTTTCTCCGGACGGGAGAGAAGTTTGGGTTGCAAATGCGCAGGATGGGACCGTTTCAGTGATTGATCTGGCGGCCAAGAAGGTGACGGCGACGCTGGCGGCGAATGTGCGGGGCGCGAATCGGCTGAAGTTTACGCCGGACGGGAAGCGGGTGCTGATTACGGCGCAGTCGGCGCTGGTGGTGCTGGATGCGGAGACGCATGGGGAGGTTAAGCGGCTGGCGGCGGTGCATGGGTCGGGCGGAATCGAGATGCAGCCGGATGGGGCGCGGGCGTATGTGGCTTGCGGGCGGGATAACCAGGTTGCGGTGATCGACTTGAAGACGCTGGAGATGGTGGGGAAGGTGGAGGTTGCGAGTCCGGATGGGCTGGCGTGGGCGGTTGCGGAATAATTTCTCAGAGAACACGCAAAAGAGGGGCAGGGACCGGATTGGTCGCTGCCCCTCTTTTGCGTGTTGCAGGTGCTTACTTTTCGTCGAGCTGAATTACCTGGATGGCGTAGCCGGGGATGGTGTGGTGGAGATGGTTGGTGACGCCTTGCAGGGCGGTTTCGACGGGGACGATTCGGGTTGGGTCGTCGATGGTGTTGGTGGACTCTGTGCTGGGGGCGCTGAGGGTGACCAGGATGCCAGTCTCAGTCAATTTTGCGCCGGGCAGGTCGATGTCGAGAGATTTCGGGGTGGATTCGGCATTGACGAGCTTGAGGTAGAGGCGTTTTTTGGCGGAGTCGCGGGTGATGGAGTAGAAGAACTTTGGGTTGGCGGGGTCAAGGGCGGGGTCGTCGATCTTTGAGGCGAGGGTCTGGTTTCCGAGATACTTCGAAAACAGGACCTGGGCGTAGTAGCTGGGCGAACCGTAGCTGTGGAGGGCGTTGTAACCGATGAGGTCAGTCTCCCACTGCATGCCGCCGGGGTTGACGTTGACCAGCAGCGGCGCGTAGGAGGCCATGATGACGATGTCGCTGTTGCGTTCGAGGCCGGTCATCCAGGCTGCGTCGCCGAGGGCCGCGCCGAAGTTGGGAGTGGGTGCACCTTCGCGCGTGGCCCACTCGCCGACGAAGACCTTGGGACCGTTTCGATCGGCCTTGTTGTAGCGACCGCCGTCCCATACTGGAGCCGAATTGGAGGTGGGCGGGTCGTAGTGGGTGGCGTCGTGGAAGTTCTGAGCGGCGCGCACGTAGTAGTGCTCGTCGATCACATCGGGCTTTACGCTCTTGACGGGGGCGGTGGCGATGAGCTGAAGGTCGGGGTATTTGGCCTTGATGGCTTTGTAGAACTGGGTGTAGCGCCCGTCGTAGCTGTTGGAACGGTCGAACCAGTCTTCGTTGCCGATTTCGATATAGTTGAGCTTGAAGGGCGCGGGGTGGCCGTTGTTGACGCGGACAGCTCCCCACTTGGTGTCGGGACCGCCGGTAACGTATTCGATTTCGTCGAGGGCGTCCTGGACGTAGGGGTCGAGATCGGGGCCGGGGGTGACATGCTCCTGGGCCATGGAGTAGCCGGCGTAAACGGCGAGGACCGGCTGCATCTTGAGGTCTTCACACCATTCCAGAAACTCGAGAAAGCCGAGGCCGTCGGAGGAGTGATAGCTCCAGGGGCTGGGGTGGGTGGGGCGATCGACCATGGTGCCGATGGTCTTTTTCCAGTCGTAGCGGTCGCGGATGTGGTCGCCCTCAAGATAATTGCCGCCGGGGAAACGGAGGAAGGCCGGATGCATTGCGGCCATTTTCTCCATGAGGTCGATGCGATTTCCGTTTACGCGGTCGTGGTAGGTGGGCGGGAAGAGCGAGACGAGGTTGAGCCAGAGAGAGCCGGGGTGGCCCGCGGTGATTTCGAGGTGATTGGCGGCAGAGGGTTCGAGGGCGCCGGTTTTGAGGGAGAATTCGTACTGCTTCCAGCCGGTGGAGATGGCGGCGACCTGGGCAGTGGCAACGGGCTTGCCGGTGATGTTGCTAATGAGTGCGACGGTGACCGGGCCGAGGTCTGGGGAGCCGGCTTTGGCGTAGAAGGAGCCTTTGTAGGTGGTTTCAGGGCGGAGGGCCATGCCCCACCAACCTTCATTAAGGATGCCAGCCTGGTGTTCTGGAGTGGCCTGCTTGACGGTGATGTGGAGGCTGGACTTGAGGGCGTCACTGGGGCCGGTTTGCGGGTCGACGGCGATGGTGGCGTCGGCGTTGCCCTTCTCGACGATGTACCAGTAGTGGATGCCGTCCCAGTCGCTGCGGAAGGTGCGGTTTCGGATCATCTCGGCGTAGAGGCCGCCGTCGTAGGAGTAGTTGATCTCCTCGGTCATGAGGCCGTAGAGGGTGGGGCTGACGGCGTGGAGGGGTTGATCGGGGTGGATGGTGAGGACAGGGGTTTGGGCGGAGGCGAGGAGGGCGGCGGCGAGGAGGGTGGCACCAGCAAACGTTTTCTTTGGCATCGAAGATTCTCCGGAAATCAGTGCCGGGCCAGTATAGCGCGAGAGGGGGTGGGAGTGGTGGGACAAACAGTTTTTTGGGACAGCGGGCCAGCAAGTCAGCAAGTCAGAAAGTCAGTGGAGACGGCGAACTGGGGCGCGGGGAACAGCTTTGGAGCGGGTGGTGTCTAACTTAGCAATGATCAAGCTGCGAACTGTTCGTCGGATTGGGGCCAGGGCTGCGTTGGCTGCGGTGGTGCTTGTGGCAGCGCTTTTTGTTTGGGTTCAAGCGCAGCAATGGATCACGCGTTGGCGTGCCGAGCGGCTGACAGCGGATATGCATGGGATCCGGCTTTACCAGACGACATGGCCTGAGGCGCAGGGGTTAATGCAGAAGTGGGGAGCTTGGGGGCATTGGGAGGGGAAGTGCACGGCGGAGGATTGCGAGTACGCGATCGTGGTGGGCGATGGGTTGTGGGGAATGCGCGGGGATGAGGAGCCGAGTTGGCTTGAACGCATCCTTATTCTTCCGCGTGGATTTGGCTTATTTGGCGGAAGGCTTGGCGGGATGCAGACGACGCTCACGGTCCACAACGGGTTGATATGGCGGATGAGCGAGAAGGTTTTTGTGGACGTTCCTCCGGAGTTGTTCTCCAAAGATGCCGGAGACATATATTACAGCCTATTGATCAACGTACAGAGTCGGCAACAATTGAACCGAGAGATTCGTGGTTACCGGATTCTTGGTTCAATGGATCAGTTGGCAGAGCATCCATACTTCGTTGCAGGCAGTCCGTCCGGATGCACAAACTGCCTGGCGGGGCAAGTCACCTACTCCACTCGAGCGCCGCAATGGCAAATCGACGAACTTTCCGATTTTAACTTTGCGTGCTTCACCCAATTCACATCGTGCAGGTTCCTTCCCGACCTCTATCCACCTGCCGAAAAATGGAACCTGGGTTGGATGTTTGACTATGGGCGTCCGCGCGAGAATCTGCCTCCGGCCGCAGCCGATTGCGACATTCCGGTGTGGGCGCTGGGGAGAGATTTCAACTCGGTATCGGAGGTAGAAGCCCTTACCGCTGATTCGGTGAAGAACGACGGAGGAAGCAAACCGCAGTGGATGGAAAAGGTCAATGTCAAGGTTCTTTCAACACTCAAGGGCAGCCGGCGGATGGAGGGATTGACTGTGGATGCTTTTCCATTCGCCGGGGACACTGAACGACTTGACTACAAAGTAGCGGAGCACATGAATGTGGGGGAGCGATACCTGCTGTTTTGGCAAGACGAAAGAAGCGACCCGCCGATGCCGCCGGGGTTTGGGCTGGAACGCTGCGGGGTGGAGCCGGACACGGCGGAGGTGCGCGCAGAGATGAAAAAGGGGATGGCGATGAATGACGAATATCGGGATCATTGGAGCTATTGAGCGGGGGGTACGGCCGGTCCGTGACCCACGGATGAGGGGGGCGCTATTGGCTTTAGCTGGGGCTGAAGCCCAACCCTCATTTCATTGGCTTTATTGGCATGACTGAAGTCATGCCCTGTTACAAAGCCTTTGAGAATTGGCCGTTCGCGGCGGTTGTTCCACGGCCGATTTAGACGATCCAGCCGCCGCCAACTACTTCGTCACCGTCGTAGAAGACGGCGGACTGGCCGGGGGTTACGGCGCGCTGGGGGTCGTCGAAGGTGGCGAGGACTTCCTCTTCCAGTGGTCGAGAATCCCCGGTCCCCAAATGCGAGGGACCGGGGGCACCCTGGGTCGGCGCGACAAGGGGTTCGAGGGTGGCCCAGGCGGGGTCGTGGCGGTGGCGGATCTTGATTTTTACGCGCATGGGGGCGGTGAGGGCGGGGATGCTGATCCAGTTGAGGCGGCGGGCGCGGAGAGTCTTGGTGGCGAGTTCGGCGTCGGCGCCTACCGTGACCTGGTGCGAGTCAGGGTGGATGGCGAGGACGTAGAGCGGCGTGGGGGAGCTGACGCCGAGGCCCTTGCGCTGGCCGACGGTGAAGTTGGAGATGCCGTCGTGATGTCCGATGACTTCGCCGTTGGAAGCGACGAGTTCGCCGGCGGTGTCAGGGATGGCGCGGCCCTGCTCTTCGAGGTAGGCAGTGAGGAACTGCTTGTAGTCGCCGCCGGGGATGAAGCAGATTTCCTGGGAGTCGGGCTTTTCAGCGAGGGCCAGGCCGGCATTGCGAGCGGCGACGCGGACGTCTGGCTTTTTCATGGCGCCGAGGGGGAAGAGGGTGCGGGAGAGCTGGTCCTGAGTGAGGCCGAAGAGGAAGTAGGTCTGGTCCTTGGCCAGGTCGGCGGGGCGCTTGAGGATCCAGCGGGCGCGTGCGGGGTCGTACTCGTTGACGGCGTAGTGGCCGGTGGCGATGCGGTCCGCGCCGATGGAGCGGGCGGTGAGCAAGAGCTGGTCAAACTTGAGGTGGTTGTTGCAGAGGGAACAGGGGATGGGGGTGCGGCCGTGGAGGTACTCGTCAACGAAGGGGCGGACTACGTCCTGCTCGAAACGCTCCTGCTGGTTGACGACGTAGTAGGGGATGCCGAGATGCTCGGCGACGCGACGGGCGTCGTAGACATCGTCCAGGCTGCAGCAGCGGCCGGCTTTTGGAGCGTCCGGAATGCCGTGCTTGCCGGCGAGGCGGGTCTGGTCCCAGAGCTGGAGGGTGAGGCCGACTACGGTTTCGCCGGACTGGGCGAGCATGGCTGCGACGGCGGAGGAGTCTACTCCTCCGGACATGGCGACGGCGATGGTGGGCTTTTGGGTCATGGTTTAGCAAGTCAGCAAGTCCGCTTGGCTTGCAATTGGTGGTTGTGGCTTCCCACCCATCGAGCAAAGGACGCTCGATGGATGGGGCACCTAGATTCTTATGCTTCCAACAAAAGGCCGGAATTAGCCTAGCGTGCCGGCGGCTACTGGGGAGAGGGCGCGGAGGTGTTCTACGGCTTGGGGGACTACGCGCAGGACGTGGTCGATGTCGGCTTCGGTCGCGGTCTTGAGGAGGCTGAAGCGGAGGCTGGCGCGGGCGCGGTTCTTGTCAACGCCCATGGCCATGAGGACGTGGCTTGGCTCGGTGGCTCCGGAGTGGCAGGCGGAGCCGCCGCTGACGGCGACGCCTTTCATGTCGAGCGCGATGACCAGGGCTTCGCCTTCGAGGTTGTCGAACCAGATGTTGGTGGTGTTGGCGGCGCGGGGGACAGGCTTGCCGTTTGCGCCGATGCCGTTGACGCCGGTGCCGGGGAGTTGAAGGATGCCGGCTTCAAGGCGGTCGCGGAGTTGGGCGAGGCGGTAGATGGTGCCGTCGTCGAGCGAGTGCATGGCGAGTTCAGCGGCCTTGGCGAGGCCGACGATGCCGGGGACATTTTCGGTTCCGGCGCGCTGACGGCGCTCGTGACTGCCTCCGACGAGGAGCGGGTCGACGGGGGTCCCGCGGCGAACGAACATGGCGCCGATGCCCTTGGGGCCGTGCATTTTGTGGGCGGAGATGGAGAGCAGGTGGCAGCCGATTTTGCGGACGTCTAGCTCGATTTTGCCCGCGCCCTGGACGGCGTCGATGTGGAAGAAGATGCCGGTTTCGGCGGCGATTTTGCCAATTTCTTCGACAGGCTGGAGGACGCCGGTCTCGTTGTTGGCGAGCATGACGCTGATGAGGCGGGTTTCCGGACGGATGGCGCGGAGAATGTCAGTGGGGTCAATGAGTCCGCTGGGCTGGGGCGCGACGAAGGTGGTCTCGACACCTACGCGGGCCATGCGGTTGGCGGCCTGAAGGATGGCGGAGTGTTCGATGGAGGTGGTGATGAAGTGGTCGCCGGGGTGGAGGAGGCCGAAGATGGCGGTGTTGTCGCCCTCGGTGCCGCCGGAATTGAAGACCACCTCGGCGTCATGGCAGTTGAAGAACCGGGCCATGGTTTCGCGGGAGCGGTCAACGGCGGTGCGAGCCTGCTGGCCGGGCTGGTGAATGGAAGAGGCGTTGCCGAATTGCTCGATCCAATAGGGGCGCATGGCCTCCATCACCTCCGGGAGCAGGGGGGTGGTGGCATTGGCGTCCATATAGACTCTGGGCATGGCAGGGCTCTCCTTGAGGAGTTTCTATTCATTGATTGTAAGGGTAATCGGGTTTTCGCGCGCTTTGACTGCGACGAATGGCAGATTTATGGACCTGTGTTGGGAAGATTGGGTGTTGAGGACGAGTGGCAGGTGGGATGATGGATACAACCGGGCAGCGAATGGGCGCTTCTAACCCTCGGAAGACCAAGAGAATGCATTCACGGATACCAAACTGCACGAGGGGCGGCAAAGGAGCGGATCGCTGCTTTGTGGAGCGGCGCAGCGTAACCGGGCCTTCCGGAACAGCGTCTAAAGCCCATAAGAGAGCAATACGACCAGCAAGGGGAGTTTTCTGCCTTGCAGCGGCATGCGTTGCATTGACAACTGCAAGGCCCTGCAACGATTCTGCGACCAGTAGTTTTTGAAAATGCCATACATGCGGAGTTCTGAGTGTCTCAACTAGAAGACAAGTCAATGGGTCAGCCTGGCGGCGGCGAATCCCCGCTGGGGGTACGTTCTTCAACGTCCGGCAAAGGCTGGATTCTGTGGGTCACATTGCTGGTGGTTGTTGCGGTGGTTGGGTACTACTTTTACCACCGCAGCGAGGCAGCGAGCCAGGCAGCGAAACCTGGCGGCGGTGCGGGTGCGAGTGCGGGCGGTGGACGCAGGGGCATGACGGGGCCGGTTCCGGTGACGGTTGAGGCGGCTGCCAAGGGCGACATCGGAGTTTACATGGATGCGCTGGGCACGGTGACTCCAACGTATACGGCTACGATTACGCCGCAGGCGAGCGGGGTGATCACGGGAGTGCATTACCGCGAAGGCCAGTCTGTGCGGAAGGGCGATGCGCTGATCGACATCGATCCGCGGCCGTACGAGGCAACGCTGATGGAGGCGCAGGGCACGCTGGAGCGGGACACGAATATTCTGGCGCAGGCGCAGATGGACCTGCAACGGTATCGAGACGCCTGGGCAAAGAACGCCATCAATAAGCAACTGCTGGACGACCAGGAAAAGATTGTGCTGCAGGACGGGGGCACGGTCAAGAACGATCAGGGCACTGTGAACTACGACCAGGTGGAGCTGGGCTATTGCCACATTTCTGCGCCGATTGCGGGGCAGGTTGGGCTTCGGCTTGTTGATCCAGGGAACGTGGTGCAGGCGGGCGGAACGAATGCGCTGGTGGTGATTACGCAGATGCAGCCAACGACGGTGATTTTTACGCTGGCCGAAGACACGCTGGGGCAGGTGGAGCAGCAGATGCGGAAGATGCACTCGCTGCCGGTGGAGGCGTGGGATCGGAACTCCGCCAAGAAGCTGGCGGTTGGCAAGCTGATGACGATCAACAACCAGATTGATACGACGACGGGAACGGTGAAGCTGCGCGCGACTTTCGCTAACGCGAATGGCGCGCTGTTTCCGAACCAGTTTGTGAACACGCGGTTGCTGGTGGATACGCTGAGCGGGGCGACTCTGATTCCGACGGGGGCGGTGCAGCACAACGGCGATGCGGCCTTTGTTTACGTGATCGACGAGGCGGCGAAGGTGGCGCATATGCGCATGGTGAAGACGGCGGTTTCCGATGGAGGGCTGGTTGCGGTGACGGGAATTAATCCGGGCGACGAGGTGGCGACGAGCAGCTTTGACAAATTGCAGGACAAGGTGAAAATTGTGGTCGCGAAGCAGGCAATGGCCGCCAACCCGACGGAGGGAAACACTCCGTGAGTCCATCCGGGCCTTTCATCCAGCGTCCTGTTGCTACCTCGCTGTTGATGGCCGCAATCCTGCTTGTGGGTATTGTTGCTTATATCCAGTTGCCGGTTTCCGCGCTGCCCGAGGTCGACTATCCCACCATTCAGGTGGTGACGTTCTATCCTGGCGCGAACCCGGACGTGATGGCGACGACGGTGACGGCGCCGCTGGAGCGGCAGTTTGGGCAGTTGCAGGGGTTGAGCCAGATGACGTCGACGAGCTCAGGCGGCTCGTCGGTGATTGTGCTGCAATTCGCGCTGAGCCTGAATATCGACATCGCCGAAGAAGAGGTGCAATCGGCGATCAATGCATCGCAGAGTTATCTTCCCTCAGACCTTCCCGCGCCGCCGGTTTATAGCAAGACGAATCCGGCGGACGCGCCGGTGCTGACGCTGGCGGTGACTTCGAATTCGATACCACTGTCGCAGGTCGAGGACCTGGTGGATACGCGGCTTGCTCCGAAACTCTCGCAGTTGAGCGGAGTGGGGCTGGTGAGCATCAGCGGGGGGCAAAAGCCGGCGGTGCGCATCCAGGCCAATCCCACGGCGCTTTCGTCGTATGGGATGAACATGGAGGATTTGCGCACGGCGCTTGCCAATAGCAGCGTGAACCAGGCGAAGGGCAACTTTGACGGACCGCACCAGGACTACCAGATCAACGCCAACGATCAGTTGGTGACGAGCGACGATTATCGCAAGCTGGTGATTGCCTATAAGAATGGCGCGCCGGTGATGCTGACCGATGTGGCGCGCGTGGTGGATGGGATTGAGAACAAGAATCAGGCGGCGTGGATGGACGAAACGCCGGCGGTGATCCTGAACATTCAAAGGCAGCCGGGCGCGAATACGATCAGTGTGGTGAAGGCGATCAAGGCGGTTCTTCCGCAGCTTGAGGTGAACCTGCCGGCGTCGATCACAGTAACGCCGCTTACCGACTTGACTACGGCAATCAACGCATCAGTGGATGACGTGGAGTTCGAACTGGGGCTGACGATTGCGCTGGTAATCATGGTCATTTTCGTCTTCCTGCGCAATGTGTCTGCCACAATTATTCCGAGTGTGGCGGTACCGCTCAGCCTGGTGGGCACATTCGGCGCGATGTATGCGTTTGGGTACAGCCTGGACAATCTTTCGCTGATGGCGCTGACCATCTCGACGGGCTTTGTGGTGGATGACGCGATTGTGATGATCGAGAACATCTCGCGCTACCTGGAGGCGGGCGACACGCCGATGCAGGCGGCGATCAAAGGCGCGGAGCAGATCGGCTTCACGATTATTTCGTTGACGGTTTCGCTGATCGCGGTGCTGATTCCACTGCTGTTCATGGGGGGCGTGATTGGGCGGCTGTTCCGCGAGTTTGCGGTGACGCTGGCGGTGACGATCATTCTTTCGGCGGTGGTATCACTGACGCTGACGCCGATGATGTGCTCGCGGATTCTGCGCCACACGGAGCCGGCAAAGCAGGGTCGCTTCTTCAAGGCTTCCGAGCGGGTGTTTGAGAACATCATCGCGTTTTATGGGCGCACGCTGAAGTTTGTGCTGCGCTTTCAGACCATCACCATGCTGGTGGCTGTGGCGACACTGGTGTTGACGATCTATCTCTACATCGTTATCCCCAAGGGATTTTTCCCGACGCAGGATACGGGTGTGATTCAGGGAATTTCGCAGGCGCCGGCGAGCATTTCATTCGCGGCGATGGAGCAGAAGCAGCAGGCGCTGGCGCGGATTGTGCTGGAAGATCCGGCGGTCGAGAGCCTGTCCTCGTTTATAGGCGCGGACGGCACGAATACGACGCTGAACAGCGGGCGCATTTCGATCAACCTGAAGCCGATCAGCGAACGCAGCTTGAGCGCGGCGGATGTGATTCGCAGACTGCAGACGAAGCTGAAGAACGTAGAGGGGATTGAGCTCTACATGTCTCCTGTGCAGAACATCACGGTGGACGATCGTGTGAGCCGCACGCAGTACCAGTACACGCTGGAAGATCCGAATGTGGACGAGCTGAATCTGTGGACCGGCAAGCTGGTGGACAAGATGAAGAAGCTGCCCGAGCTTGCGGATGTGGCTACGGACCAGCAGACGGGCGGGCTGGCGGCGTCGCTGGTGATCGATCGCGCGACGGCATCGCGTCTGGGGATTGCGCCGGACACGATCGACAACACGCTGTACGATGCATTCGGACAGCGGCAGATCAGCACGATGTATACGCAACTGAACCAGTATCACGTGATTCTGGAGGCCGATCCGAGGATGCAGTCGAGTCCGGCGCGGCTGCAGGATTTGTATATTCAGTCGAGCGCATCGGCGGGGGGATCGGGGCCGGGTGCGGCCTCGTCGTATGCTTCTTCAGGGTCTTCGTCGGCAGGGTCCAACTCGACCACGACGGCGGCGCCTTATACGCCATCTTCCGGGGTGCTGACGACGCCGGCGAATGCGCTCACGTCGGGGGTGGGGACGACGAGCACCTCCTCTGCTTCTTCGGCGAATACGACGGTGAGTTCGACGCCCTCGGGATCTGTGCCGTTGAGCGCATTTACTCATATTGTGAATACGCCGGAGGCGTTGTCGATCAACCACCAGGGGCAGTTTCCGGCGGTGACGGTTTCATTCAACCTGGCTCCGGATGCGGCGCTGGGCGGAGCGATCACGGCGATCGAGAAGGCGCAAAAGGGCCTGAGCATGCCGGCCAGTGTGGAGTATGGATTTCAAGGTACGGCGGCTGCGTTTGAGGGTTCGCTTTCAAACGAAGGGCTGCTGATTCTGGCGGCGCTGGCAGCAGTTTACATTGTGCTGGGCGTGTTGTATGAGAGCTTCATTCATCCGATCACGATTCTTTCCACACTTCCTTCGGCAGGGCTGGGCGCGCTGCTGGCGCTGATCGTGTTCAAACAGGATTTGAACGTGGTGGCGATTATCGGCATCATTCTGCTGATTGGCATTGTGAAGAAGAACGGCATTATGATGGTGGACTTTGCGCTGGAGGGGGAACGGGAGCGCGGGTTGAATTCGACCGATGCGATTTATGAGGCGTGCCTGTTGCGCTTCAGGCCGATCATGATGACCACGATGGCGGCGCTGCTGGCGGGGATTCCGCTGGCACTTGGGACGGGCATGGGCTCAGAGCTGCGGCGTCCGCTGGGCATTGCGATGGTGGGCGGATTGCTGCTGAGCCAGGTGCTGACGCTGTATACGACGCCGGTGATTTATATCTTCTTTGACCGCGTTGGGCATCGTGTGAACCGGGCGCGGAAGGCGCTGGGGAATGGCGGCGAGCCGCAGCCTGCGGAGGGCGCATGAACATCTCCGCTCCGTTCATCCGGCGTCCGGTAGCGACCACTCTGCTGACGGTGGGCATCACGCTGGCCGGGGCGATCGCGTTCAACGTGCTGCCGGTTTCGCCGCTGCCGCAGGTGGATTTTCCGACCATTTCAGTTCGAGGGAGTTTGCCTGGGGGAAGCCCGGAGATTATGGCGTCGTCGATTGCGACGCCGCTGGAGCGGCAGTTCGGGCACATCGCGGGCGTGACGGAGATGACTTCTTCAAGCTCGCTGGGCGGCACCAACATTACCATGCAGTTTGATTTGAGCCGTAATATTGACGGCGCCGCACGCGACGTGGAGGCGGCGATCAACGCGGCGCGCACTTATCTGCCGGCGGACCTGCCGGGGAACCCGACCTACAGGAAAGTGAACCCGGCGGATTCGCCGATCATGATTCTGGGATTGACTTCGGACAAATACGACAAGCCGACGCTGTATGACGAGGCCTCGTCAGTGATTGCGCAGAAGCTTTCGCAGTTGCAGGGTGTGGGGCAGGTGAATGTGGGTGGCGGTGCGGGGCCTTCCGTGCGGGTTGAGGTGAATCCGACTCAACTGAACAGCTACGGTCTGAGCATTTCATCGGTGCGAGCGATACTGAGCCAGCAGAACGTGCATGAGGCCGCAGGGCAGGTGAATGATGGCGACCGGGTGATGGACATCATTACCAACGACCAGATGCACCAGGCGGACGATTACAAGGCGCTGGTGATTGGCTACCACAACGGCCAGGCGGTGCACCTGTCCGATGTTGCCGATGTTTATAATGGGGCGCAGGATCTTCGCCAGGCGGGGTATCTGGATGGGGTTCCGTCGGTGACGGTGATGATCTTCCGCCAGCCGGGCGCGAACATTATTGAAACCAACGACAATATCAAGGCGGAGTTGCCGTCGATTGAGGCATCGATTCCGCAGGGCATCAAGATCACGCTGGTTCTGGATCGCACGACGACGATCCGGGCATCGGTAAACGACGTGGAGCGCTCACTGATTGGGTCAGTCATCCTGGTGATCCTGGTGGTCTTCATGTTTTTGCGCAACTGGCGGGCGACGTTGATTCCAACGGTTGCAGTGCCGGCTTCGCTGGTTTCAACATTTGCTGTGATGTACCTGCTTGGCTACAGCCTGGACAATCTTTCATTGATGGCGCTGACCATCTCGACGGGATTTGTGGTGGACGACGCGATCGTGGTGATGGAGAATATCACGCGGTTGCGCGAACATGGGATGTCGCCGATGGCGGCGGCATTCGAGGGGTCGAGGCAGATCGGGTTTACGATTTTTTCGATCAGCATGTCGCTGATTGCGGTATTCATTCCGATTCTTCTGATGGCGGGAATCGTGGGACGGCTGTTCCGCGAGTTTGCGGTTACGCTTTCGACGGCGATCGTGATGTCAATGATTGTTTCGCTGACGACGACACCGATGATGTGCGCGTACGTTTTGAAAGACGAGAGCAAGCAAAAGCACGGGCGGTTGTACCAGCTCAGCGAGAAGGGATTCAGTTCGCTGCTGTCGGGATATTCCAAGTCTTTGAAATTCTTGCTGGATCATCCTGGGCCGGTGCTGGCGGTTCTGCTGCTGACGATCGGGCTGAATTTTTATCTTGGTTGGATTATCCCCAAAGGATTCTTTCCGCAGCAGGATACTGGGGCGCTTGTAGGGGCGGTGGTTGGCCCGCAGGATGCTTCGTTCCCGGTGATGGATAACTCGGTGCGGCAACTGGTGAAGGTGATCAAGGCGGACCCGGCGGTGGCGCATGTGAATGCCTATACGGGGTCTGGAAATGGCGGGTTCATCTATGTCGCATTGAAGCCGCTGGGGAGCAAATGCAAGGAGGCGACGCAACCGTGCGATTTCCGCCAGGCGGGAGCGCCGGACATTATTAATCGTTTGCGTCCGAAGATGAACCGGCTTCCGGTGGCGTCGGCATTTTTGCAGGCGGCGCAGGATTTGCGCATTGGCGGCCGTTCCAGTGCGGCGCTTTATCAGTACACCATTCAGTCAGACAATGTGGCAGACCTATCGAAGTGGGGCCCGATTCTGTTGGACCAAATGAAGAAGTTGCCGGGCTTTCAGGATGTAAACAGCGATGCGCAAAACTCAGGGTTGCAGGACTTGCTGACTTACGACCGGCCAACTGCGGCGCGATTGGGTTTCACGCCATCCACGTTGGACAGTTCTCTCTACAGCGCGTTTGGCCAATCTCAGGTGTCGATTATTTATACGCAACTGAACCAATATTATGTGGTTCTGGAAGTGGCGCCGAAGTACACGCAGGACCCATCTTCGTTGAAGGACATCTATCTGAATTCGAATGGCAAGGGAGTGATGCCGCTGTCGGCCGTGGCCACAGAGCACATCAGCACCACGCCTCTGGTGATCAACCACACCAGTTCGTATCCGTCGGTTACAGTGTCGTTCAACCTGGCTCCGGGACTGTCGATGAGTGACGCAGTTCGCGAGGTAGGGCAGATGCAGCAGCGTCTGGCAATGCCGGAGACGGTGCGCGGGTTTTTCGCGGGTACCGCGGCGGCTTACCAGACATCGCTCGCCAGCGAGCCCATCCTGGTGATCACGGCAATACTCGCGGTTTATATCGTGCTGGGAATTCTGTATGAGAGCCTGGTGCATCCGATCACGATCATATCGACATTGCCGTCGGCCAGCGTGGGGGCCATGCTGGCGCTGATGATGTTCAAGATCGACTTGAACGTGATTTCGATTATCGGCATCATTTTGCTCATCGGCATTGTGAAGAAGAATGCGATTATGATGATCGACTTCGCGCTGGTGGCGGAGCGAGAGCAGGGGTTGACGACGACGGAGGCTATTTTTCAGGCATGCCAGCTTCGCTTCCGTCCGATTCTTATGACGACGATGGCGGCGATGTTCGGAGCGCTGCCGCTGGCGTTTGGGACGGGGACGGGATCTGAACTGAGGCGGCCGCTGGGCATCACGATTGTGGGCGGGCTGATCATGAGCCAATTACTGACGCTTTATACAACGCCGGTTGTGTATTTGTTTTTCGATCGCATGCGGCTTCGGTTTGGACATCGCCGGCTCAACGAGCTTGAGTTTGGACAATCGGAGGCGACTTAGGAATGTGCACGGGTGGAACATGCGCGCTGATGGAGATTTGGTTATGAAGAGTTCGAGGTCGCAGAACCGGAAGATGCGGGCAGGGTTGGGCGGTGCGTGTGCCGCGGTGGCGCTGGGCATGATGGCTGGGTGCAACGTGGGACCGAAGTATGTGGCTCCGACGATGACTGCGCCAGCGGCTTACAAGGAGACTCCCGCGAACTTCAAGGAGACGGGCGGATGGACGGTGGCGCAACCGCAGGATGCGGTGTTGCGCGGCAAATGGTGGGAGATCTACGACGAGCCTGAACTGAATGCTTTGGAAGAGGAACTGAACGTCGATAACCAGAATATTCGCGAGTCGTTCGAGAACTACATGGAAGCGCGGGCGGTGGTGCACGAAGCGCGGTCGCAACTGTTTCCGACGGTAAGCCTGGGGCCGTCTTACACGCGATCGCAGAGTTCGTCGACGGTGGGATCGGGGGGCGCAAGCGCGCAGGGCGGGAGCCAGTCGCAGGTGTTCTCGCTGCCTGGCGAAGTTTCATGGGAGCCGGATCTTTGGGGCAAGGTGCGGAACGCGATCAAGTCGAGCCAATATGTGGCGCAGGTGACGGCAGCCGACCTGGCCAACGAGCGGTTGGCGGAGCAGGCAAGCCTGGCTGAGTACTTCTTTGAGATTCGTGGGCAGGACGCGCTGCAATCGATAGTGGATCAGATTGTGGACGTGGACAGGCACGGCGTTGAGGTGGAGCAGGCTCGCTACGATACAGGGGTGGATGACCAGATTACGCTGGTGAACGCGCAGATTACTTTTCAGAATGCAGAGACAGCGGCGACGAACCTGCAGATTGCGCGGGCGCAGTTTGAGCACGCGATTGCGATGCTGGTGGGCAAGCCGGCGTCGGGGTTTTCGATCCCGGTGGAGGCGAAGACCAGCGCACCGCCGGCGATTCCGGTGGGGCTGCCCTCGCAACTGCTGGAGCGGCGGCCGGATGTGGCAGCGGCGGAGCGGCAGATGGCCTCAGCCAATGCGCAGATAGGGATTGCGTATGCGGCGTATTATCCTTCGCTGACTCTTTCGGCCAGTGGAGGTGTGGAGAGTTCGGCGATCAAGAACCTGTTTGACGTGGCGAGCCGGTTTTGGTCGGCGGGGCCGAGCCTTTCAGAGACGGTGTACGACGGCGGGCTGCGGCGAGCGACGGTGAACCAGTATATCGCCACCTACAACGGGGATCTGGCGGCCTATCGGCAGTCGGTTTTGACAGCCTTTGAGCAGGTCGAGGATACGTTGGCGGAGGTGCGGGTGTTGTCGCAGGAGATTGGGCAGCAGCAGGCGGTGATCGACTCATCGCAGAAGGCGCTGGATATCGAGCAGGGGCGGTACAAGTCGGGGATCGATGCGTTTACCAATGTGGTGACCGCGCAGTCGAATCTGCTGGTCAACAAGGAATCGCTGGCCGCGATGCAGGTGGAGCAGATGACGGCGTCGGTGGCGTTGATTGAGGCTCTTGGCGGAGGGTGGGACCGGACACAACTGCCGACTCCGGCGCAGGTTACGCAAAAGCCCACGGCGGCGGAGACGGGGATTCAGCACTATTGATCCGGCCCATTAATGACGCATAGCTTTCCCGCCCTTGCGCCAGAAAGAAAGCGCAAGAACGGGGCACGGAACGTCAGTAATCATGGTCCGGATCACCAGGGCGATTGGTGAAAAGCTCGATGCGGAACGGGGCTTTGAAGAGGCTGGACCTCCGAAGTTGCATGGCATGAGCGGGGCGTGAGACCGGATGTAGCAAAAGCGCTATCCCTGATTATTGAAATCGGGGTATACTTCTCTCCCGCGAATAGTTATGACTGATGCGGCCACCAAATGTCAGGAGGTCTCGATGAAGATTACCGACACGATTGGACTGGTGCTTAAGGGCAAAGGCCACAAGACGGTGCTTTCGATTGCACCGGAACAGCTGGTCTATGAGGCTTTGGAGATGATGGCGGAGCACGATATCGGTGCGTTGCTGGTGCTTTCAAACAAGCGGCTGGCGGGCATTGTGTCCGAGCGCGATTATGCTCGCAAAGGCGTTCTGATGGGGCACCTGTCGAAAGAGACGCAGGTGTCGCAGATCATGAACAGCCCGGTGGTTTCAGTGACTCCGAAGCACACGGTGGACGAGTGCCTTGCGCTGATGACGCAGCATCGGATTCGCCACCTTCCGGTTTTGGAGGGTGACACGGTGGTGGGGATCATCTCGATCGGAGACCTGGTGAAGTGGGTGATCTCCGGGCAGGAGCAGACGATCCAGGCGCTGCATGGATATATTGCCGGCGCTTATCCGGGTTAGTTTGCAGGCTGGTTTTGGGTGAATATCCAGCTATTTGGTGAGTGTCAATTCGACACGACGGTTTTGTGCGCGGCCATCTTCGGTTGAGTTGTCGGCGACTGGGTGCGAGGAGCCGTAGCCTTTTGCGGTGAGCCGGTTTTCGTCCACGCCGTGCTCGATGAGCCAATCCATGACGGCGCCGGCGCGGGCGTCAGAGAGTCTTTGATTGACATCGTCGGAGCCCTGACTGTCAGTGTAGCCGGAGATGACCCACTGGGAGTTGGGTCGCTTGTTGATGACGGCGAGCGCCTGTTGGAGGGTGGCTGTGCTGTCGGGGCGCAGGTTGGCGGAGTTGGTGTCAAAGTGGACGCCGCGCAGCGCCGCAGTGCCGCTGGCGCCGATGGAGCGCTCGATGTCTCCGCCGTCATGGTGACGCTGCAGGGCAATTCTGACCTGACCGGGAGAGTCCGCCTGGAGGGTCAGGGGGACTGTTTTTTGTTCGTATCCGGGGGCCGAGGCGGTGGCTGAGAGCTGTCCGGCGGGCAGGTCTGCGAGGACGCTTGCGCCGCGTTCATCTGTGACTGCCGATGCGCCGCCGGCGATGACGGTGGCTCCAGCGATTGGCCTTTGGGTGTTGGCATCGACGACCGAGACGGTGACCGCGGCCATTGTGGGGGGAACGGCGTTGGGGCACGGTCCGTAGTCCTTTTTCATCTTCTTGACGACGAAGGTCAGTTCGTCATTGTCCTCGGTCCTGTGCCTTTTGCTTTGCTTCTGTTTGGAGCCGCGCAACTGGAGGATTTCTCCGGGCTGGGCCTGGTTGGTTGCGCCGACGAGGGTGTAGGTTTTGCCGTCTTTGACGTTCTGCAACTGGAGGCCGCCGGGGCCGGAGGAGACGCAGCCTTTCAGGGAGCGGTGTCGGTGTATTTCTATCAGGACGACGGCGCCCACGACTACGCCGGTGAGGATGGCGATGCCTACGATTTCGGCGGTTTTGTGGCTGGTTGCGGGTGCGGGTGCGGGCATGGACACGGGCAGTTCCTCTGCGTCTGCGGGGATGCTGACTGCGCTGAGCATGAGCGCGATGGCGGCAACCAGGGACACAAATCGTGTTCGACGAGGCATGGGCATTCCTTGTGAAGCAAATGGGTATGGAACTTGCAATGGCGGACCTCTCGGCCCTTGTGTGGGCCCTGCATTCAGAGGGTTCGCCCGAATCCTGGCAAGGCAAGGCCGATCAGGGCAACGAGAGGGAGAGTTGCGAGTGAACACGCTGGCCGACAGGCTGAGTGTGTTCAGGACCCCCGTTTGTCTACCTTGGCTGCGTTCACTATACCCCGGGTTTGGGTTCGCGCTGTGTGGATTTGGGGAAGGTTTTGGCGCAGGGGACCCTACAGTGTCAACGGCGCGGGCAAGTGTAGTGCGAGAGAGTGGGAGACAGGCAGGCGCACCATTGAAAACTTCGACATGTTCCCGGGTTCGGTGGGGGGTGACAACCAATAGCCAAATGGTTATGGTTTCCTCATGCCGGTGAATGCAGACTACGTCTTCAAGGCTCTTGCCGATCCGACACGGAGGGCAATTTTCGAAGGGTTGACACGGGAGGGCGAGCAGACTGTTCATGCGCTTACGCGCCGCGCCGGGATCTCGCAGCCTGCCGTTTCAAAGCATTTGACGGTACTGAAGCGGGCAAAGCTGGTGGGTCATCGCCGCGAGGGGCGCGAGACGCACTATAGCGCACGGCCCAATGCGTTGACGCCTATGGTGAATTGGCTGAATGTTTATGGCGCCTTTTGGCGTGACAGATTCGATCAACTCGAAGACCTGCTGAAAAGGATGGACAAATGACCGATACCGCCCATACACGGAGTGTTGTGATTGAACGGGAGATGGCGCATCCCCCGGAGAAGATTTGGCGCGCTTTGACCGAAGGCCCACTGATTGAGCAGTGGCTGATGGCAAACGATTTTGAACCGGTGGCGGGGCACCGGTTCACCTTGCGCGCCACGCCGGTGCCGGGTTGGAACGGGATGATTGAGTGCGAAGTTCTGGTGGTGGAGCCGAATGCGCGCCTGACTTATAGCTGGGGCACGTTGGGCATGGAGAACACTGTGACGTGGATGCTGACGCCGACTGTGGGCGGCACGCACGTGCGGATGGAGCAGGCAGGTTTCAAGCCCGAACAGGAGGCGAATTACAAGGGCGCGACCTACGGATGGCGGAAGTTCATCGGCAACATGGAGCGTGTGCTCGGAGAGTTGGACTGACCATGAAAGCGAAATCAATTGTGTTTTGGATGACGACCGTTCTTGTCGCCTTGCCGATCGGGAGCGGCGGGGTTTCGCAGATGTGGATGTACAGGGTGAACCCTCATGGCGTTGTGCCCGAACTTGGATACCCAACGTACTTCTTCGCGATCCTCGGGTTCTGGAAGGTGCTGGGGACGATTGCTATTCTGGCGCCGCGATTTCCACGGCTCAAGGAGTGGGCGTATGCGGGGATCTTCTTTGATCTGACAGGAGCGGCGGCATCGTGCGCAGCGGTTGGCGGCTACGGGGTTTACGCCTTTCACGTTGTTGCGCCGCTGATCATGACGGGCTTTCTGGTGATGTCGTGGGCGCTGCGACCGGAGAGCCGCAAAATTGGCGTGCTGTTTCCCGCGAAAGGCAATCAGGCTTAGCTCTTTGAGAGTTTGGAGACGTTGAGGGCGACGGCGGCGCGGATCAGCGCTTTCAGGGCTTTGTCGTTGACTTTGTCGCCTTCGCGGAAGTCGATTGCGCGTCTTACATTCCCATCGAGACTGGAGTTGAAGAGGCCGGCGGGGTCATCCAACTGGGCGCCTCTGGCGAATGTCAGCTTGACGGCACTCTTGTAGGTCTCGCCGGTGCAGATGATGCCGTTGTGGGACCAAACAGGCGTGCCGTTTGGGTTGGAAGGCTTCTTCCACTTGCGTTCTTCGACGACTTCAGGGTCGGATTGCATGATTAAAGCGCGAAGGCGGGAAAGCGTCTCTCCGCGCCAGCCGGCGAGTTTCTGGATGCTGGCGTCGATCAAGCGAAAATCGGATTCGGGGTTTTGTGCGATGGGCTTTTTCACGGGGAGGGGCTGCTCCTTCTGGTAATCTCTTCGGCGTTGCGGCTGGATTCCTGCCCGGATTCTATCTTGGCAAAGTGGTTTTTAACATAGCTTGTTTTGCACGATTGGGAAATCAGAGACCGGGCTGAGAAACGCGCCTGTCGCGGCTGGGAGTGGTAAGGGCGTTGGCCTTGATCGCGGGTTTGGGTTTTACCTGCGGGATGCCATGCTGATGGCAGTCTGCGCACTTGACGCAACGGGTATATTACGCTTCGCATTCCGGAGAGCGTTCTGCTTCGTGTTCATCGAAAGCGGGAGTTAAGAACTGGATGAGAAATGCGAATTCAAGCCTCTGGCTTGGCATTCCAGGATAACCATGTTCCAAGGAGTGAGAAAGTATCAGGTCATCAGATGCCGAACTTGGATATCGAGCGGACAAACAGCATCGTACCCTCGTAATGTCGGGAGGGAAACCTGACACCTCCCCGCTTGACGAGGCCCTAGAAATTGGTTGGGGAGGGGAGAATCGAACTCCCGATCTCTCGATTATCGATCGAGTGCTTTAAACCAACTAAGCTACTCCGCACTATGTTCCTCCGCATTGGATTCGAAAAGCGAAATCGAATCGCCCGCCTCCTGAATACCGAGCAGGCGCTCTCCCACTTGAGCTATTTCGGCTTTGACTTTGGTGCGGACGGCAGGACTCGAACCTGCGATGAACTGGGTGTAGGCCGGCCGATCTAGCCGCCACGCTAATTCCGCAGAACAGTGTCTGCAAACATGGTGCGCATGGGCAGACTTGAACTGCCATCTCAAGCTTCGGAGGCTTGTGCTCTTTCCGTTGAACTACACGCGCAAAACAACTGTGGTCAACCTGCCCGGACTCGAACCGGGAATTATGCTTTAGGAGAGCATCGTGATGTCCAGTTTCACCACAAGTTGATGGAGAGCCTACCCGGAATCCAACCGGGATTCGCGTTTTAGAAGAACGCCGTCTTGTGCGTTAGACGATAGGCTCATGGTCAGGGCTCCCACCGGTGCCCCGACCCAGGAGGGTACCCCGGCGCACACTTCGTCGGTGGGATGACATGGTGGGTCCGGTGAGATTTGAACTCACGTCTCTTCGCTTAAAAGGCGAGTGCAGGTATCCGCTATGCGACGAACCCGGAATGGTGAGCGCGGCTGGATTTGAACCAGCGTCGCCCTGCTTAAGAGGCAGGCATAATTTGCCGCTATACTACGCGTTCATGGTGTACGTGGCGGGTGTTGAACCCGCAGACTGTCTCTTATAAGGAGACGGCTACATACCAACTAGCAGCTACACGTACGTGGTGCCAGCGGCTGAACTCGAATCAGCTACAACAGGGCTATGAGACCTGCGCAATATCCACTTCTGCTACGCTGGCAAACTTGGCGCGGGCGGAGGGATTTGAACCCCCAAGTTCGGCCTTCCACCCCAGCGATGAAGACCTATCGCTGGGGACCCCGGTTGTGGCCCGACAGTTTGACGTTGAGCTTACGCCCGCGATTTTCCTGGATGAATTGTCAAAGAGCAATAAAAAACCCGGCGCCAGGCCGGGTCCGGTGCAAAAACAAACACACTCAGACCCTCAACACACGACTCCCCAAATGACCCGCTTGGTCATTCTGGCTATCACGTGTTTGAAGGTCTGCTGCATAAGTCACACTCTCGAGTTAGAGAGTACATCAGTTAGTGGTAGTTTGCAATCCAATTACTTCAAAGTCGACTTACACTTGGAGCACCTGGCAGGACTCGAACCTGCATAGAGGCTATCAACCTCAACCCGCGTTCGTAGCGCGGCGGCTAATCCAATTCACGCCACAGGTGCTCAACGTATGGTCTGCGCGCAGAGATTTGAACTCCCGTGAACTCGCTCCAAAACCGGGGCCCCCGCAAACGGGTCCATGTTTGCGGGGCGGAGAGCGAGCGCCTCAAGCCAGGCTAGGCTACGCGCAGACAACTTGGTGCCGACTCAGCGAATCGAACGCTGTTGGCTGGCTTTTCAGACCAGTGCAATGACCACACCTGCTCAGTCGGCAAATCCTGGTGGACACGGGTGGAGTTGAACCACATCGTCCTCTTTGCAAAAGAGGCGCTCTTCTAATTGAGCTACCGGCCCACATTAAAGTTGGAGGGAAGGGAGGGAGTCGAACCCTCTGAAACGTGATCCACAATCACGCGCCGCACCGTTTGGCTTCAATCCCCGTGAAGTTACTGCATGTTATGGAGCCGATAGAGGTACTCGAAACCCCAACCTGCGGCTTACTGGGCCGCCGCTCTGCCACCTGAGCTATACCTGCCCACATTCATCCGCGAACAGCAAATCGCCGGTCGCCATTGGAGTCGGCGTACAAGTACCGACTCCACTCATTCACTTCCAGACCCATCGACCGCAGAATGAACCTGCCCGTGTGAACGCTTGCCGGCAGCGGCCTGCGCAACAGCGGCATGTCCGCCTCTTCCGGCGTTCTATCCGCCTTGCGATGGTTATCCTTGCGGCAACATGCCACAAGATTCTCCCAGAAATTCTTCCCGCCCTGCGCTCTGGGAATGACATGGTCGAGTGTTAACTCGCTGCCATGAAACTTCACTCCGCAATACTGACAGCGATATCTATCCCTCATAAGAATGTTGCGGCGCGTGGTGAACTGCAACCGGACAGGTACATGCTTATACACCAGCAAGCGAATAACGCTGTCTAAGTGGATGCCAGGATAGATCAACTTATCCGTAGCTAACTTCACAGTAGCTTTTCCCTTTGTAACAAGATTCAGTGCTAGCTTCGCCGGAATAGTGCGAAGGGCCTCGTATGAGGCATTCAGTTGTAGCACCGGCCTTCGCATCAAACTCATTGCAACCCTCCTTACGCCGTTTCAAAACTGGAGCGGTGAGCGAGACTCGAACTCGCGTGTGCGGTTTGGAAGACCGCCGTACTTGCCGCTGTACGATCACCGCTTGAACTCCCGAACGATATGGACCCATCGTCGGGGACCCCGCGCCATTGGCTCTCGGAGGGGGATTCGAACCCAATCCATTCGAGGCTTCAAAGGCCCCTGGCCTGCCATTAGCCGATCCGAGGAGAACTATATTCATGGCTCCCGGCGAGGGATTCTAACCCCCATCAGCACGTTCAGAGCGTGCGGTCCTCACAGTTGAACGAACCGGGAACAACTCAAAATGTTTGGCTCCGAGAGTCGGATTCGAACTGGCGTCTCGCTGCTTAACAGGCAGCCGCTCTACCTGTGAGCTATCTCGGAGTAATGCAAAATTACACAAGACCGCCCACCGCTGAGCAATCTCGGATCAGCGCCACAACGCTAAAAACCCTCTGGCCGGTTGGCTCAGAGGGTAGATGAATTCCAGTTATAGAATCCCTGAGCGATCACATAAGTACGCCATGCCGCAGTTGCGCGGTTGCTGGTGTAAAGCCGTGATTGACTCGGTTCGTCATTGCAAGTACAACTTAACCCGAATCGCAATCATAAGTCAACTGATTTTGTGCAACTATCTACGGAAATCGCTTACAAATTTGTAAGTTCGATTAGAAGGCAACCAGAGCAGCACACCTTGAGACTGGCGCCGGTGACGGGAATCGAACCCGCGAATCAATGCCTTGAAAGAGCATCCGCCAAACCAACCTAGCGTACACAGGCGAAACTGGCGGCTACGACGAGAGTCAAACTCGCACCTTACTCCTCGACAAGGAGGTGTCCTATCCTTAGACGACGTAGCCATTCAAAAAACAAGTCTGGTGCATGTGAGAGGATTTGAACCTCCAAAGCCCCGAGGGGTTGCGGTTTTACGGACCGCCGCAGCTCCACTCTTGCAGACTGACAGTTCCTCGGTGAGCAGCGTGGTCACGGAGCAGGCGGTGCAGGAGCTGCCCCTGAATGGGCGCAACTTCGTCAACCTGGTACAGATTCAGCCGGGCCTCACCGCGGGACAGCCCGGTGCGATCGGCTCTGGCAACCGTCCTGACGACCGGCGTGCATCTTCGGTCGTATCGGCCAACGGCCAATCCGACTTGTTCAACAACGAGATGATCGAAGGCATGGACAACAACGAACGCGAACGGGGCTCTATTGGAGTTCGCCCGTCGTTGATGCCATCGCGGAAGTGAAGGTGGATACAGGGCCCACGCCGATCTTTCGTTCTGTCAATCGGCGCCATATCGACTATCTTGGATGGTATGTCGAATTCCGATCAGCAGACGAGGTTGGAAGGGCGCGTAATTCGGGCTGCGGAGGCCGCTCTGTTGCGTCAGCAATACGTTAGCGCCATTGACGTGCTGTGCGGAATGGGACTCTTGTTGCCCATGCACGTAGATTCATGGCGCAAAGGCCGGGTGGATTACCTGGAGCGAGTCATTCAGGAAAATCTCCACAAGATCTCTTCGTCCATGGAAATACTCCGGCGCTGGGCTCGGGAAAAAGGCCTGAAAGCAAGTGAAACACGTTACGTGCGCAGAGCGCGATCGGGGACCATACCCTTGCAATTCAGCATGACCGGAGACCCGGCAATCGAGCAAAGCTATCGCACTCATTACATATCGCCGGCGCTCTCTGAGCGGAAGCAGGAGAAGCTCCAGGAGAAACTGAATCGCGCTCCACAGCCAGTCGTGTTCCAGACCGTGCGCGATGGGCAGTGCTCGGAGTGCGGCTTGGAGATGGGGGAGGGATCGTTCCTGTTTATGGAAGCCGAGCAGCCGCTCTGCCTGCCATGCGCCGGTCTCGGCGACCTCGAGTTTCTTGCTGCGGGGGACGTGGCTTTGACCAGGCGGGCAACGAAACATAGCGCGCGAAGCGCTGTGGTGGTCCGCTTTAGCCGGACCCGAAAACGTTACGAGAGACAGGGCATCCTGGTTGAAACATCTGCTCTCGAAAAAGCCGAGCGGGAATGCGCGGAAGATGCGGATGAAAGAGCGGCAGGACGCGCCCGTGAAGCCGTGCGACGCCGCGAAGAAGACCGCGAGCTGGTTGCTCGCATGGCAAAGCAGATCGGGGTCCTGTTCCCCGGCTGTCCGGCTCATGAACGCGCTGCAATTGCCGAATATACTGCCGCCAGAGGCAGCGGGCGCGTTGGGCGGACAGAGGCGGGCAGGAACCTGGAGGTGCGCGCTTTGACTGCGGCAGTGGTCGCAGCGGTTCGACATCAACATACCGAATACGACAAACTCCTGGCACAAGGAATGGATCGCGCTACAGCCCGTGAGAGAGTCGGCGATAGGATCGATGAGGTTCTGGCGGGGTGGCGAACTTGAGGGCTGCTCTGTAGTTTGGGGCTTGAAGCCCGCCATGTTGTACGCTCCTGAAGAGGGAACTTTCCGATGCTAATCGAACAGCAGATCGCCGAGCGGCAGCAGAGGGCTGCCGCAGCTCCGCTGAAAATTTTGAAACGGCCGGCGGGCGGTCCTTACGGCGATTACACCGTCAAATCTTCTAGCGGTCGAACCTATCGGGTGGCGATTCGCGGTCTCGGGCTCTTTGAGAATTATTGCTCCTGCCCGGATTTCGCGGTCAACACGCTGGGAACCTGCAAGCATGTCGAGGCGATGCTTCTGCGGCTCAGGAAGCGCCATCAGAAGACGTTGGAAGCTGCGAAGTTCAAGCGCACGCGCGCTTCCATTTCGCTTGAGTACGGGAATACGATCGAAGTGCGGCTGCGTATGCCCGCATCGCCTTCGCCTGCGCTCCTGTCGCTCGCAGCGGAACACTTCGACATCAGCGGTCTTCTGCGCCGTGATCGTTACCGGCGTTTTTCCGATGTGTTGGAGGCGCTGCGCAACGCCGACGGCCAGGCGGTGATCTATAGCGACGTCGTGGAGTACATCGACCGGGAAAACGAGCTGGCCGAAGGGCTCGAACAGGAGCGCAAGCTGCTGGCAAAGCTGAAGCGAGGACAGGACCCGACGGCTGGCGTTCTGAAGACCACGTTGCTGCCGTATCAGGCGCGCGGCGCGATCTTCGCGGCTTATCGAGGACGCGCAGTCCTGGCCGACGACATGGGACTGGGCAAGACAGTTCAAGCGCTGGCCATGGCCGAGCTTCTGCATCAACGGCGAGGGATCGAGAGAGTGCTGGTGATTGCGCCGGCCTCGGTGAAATACCAGTGGAAGACGGAGATCGAAAAGTTCACCGATCGCTCTGTAAAGATCGTCGAAGGTCTGTTGCCGCAGCGGCGCGCGATGTATGCGTCCCCGGAGTTTTTCACCCTCACCAACTACGAGCTTGTTCTCAAAGACATTCGATACATGCAGGAACTGCGTCCGGACCTGATCATCCTCGACGAGGCGCAACGAATCAGAAACTGGACCACTGCGACAGCGCGCACGATTAAACAATTGAAAAGCCGCTACGCCCTGGTGCTTACCGGCACGCCGCTGGAAAACAAACTTGAGGAGCTGTTTTCCGTTGTGGAGTTCGTCGATGGCCGCAGGCTGGGGCCGGCGTTCCGCTTCGTAGACGAGCACCGCGTGCTGGATGCCAAGGGCCATCTAACCGGCTATCGCGGCCTGGATCAGATTCACAAGCAGTTGGCTCCAATCCTGTTGCGGCGCACGCGCCCCGAGGTGCTGAAGGATCTGCCAGAGCGCACCGATAAGGTCTTCCGCGTGGCGTTGACCAGCCAGCAGGCGGAACCTTACTACGAGCAGAGCGATATGCTGGCGGCGCTCATGCGCAAATGGGAACGCCAGGGCTGGCTCTCCGAGATCGATCAGAAGCGCATTCTTTGCTACATCCAAAACATGCGCATGTTGTGTAACTCGACATTCCTATTCGACAAGCAGACTCATCATTCTCCTAAGCTCCAGGAGTTCCGCGAGATCATGACCGACTTCGTCTTGAGCGAGGAACGCAAGGTGGTGGTGTTCAGCGAGTTTGAACGAATGACGCATCTGGCAGGCGAGGAGTTGCGCAAGTTGGGCATCGGATTCGTGTCTCTCCATGGTGGTGTTCCGTCGCGCCAGCGCGGCGCCTTGATCGAGAAGTTT
>Ga0302267_10000722_pt1 | contig 44075 bp, 39 predicted proteins | sample III_Bog_E1_3_FD_194555 | JGI IMG/M metagenome (GOLD analysis project Ga0302267, IMG submission 194555) | Peat permafrost microbial communities from Stordalen Mire near Abisko, Sweden - III_Bog_E1_3 | ecosystem: Environmental > Terrestrial > Soil > Wetlands > Peat | place: Sweden: Abisko...
CGTACCTTCCTCCCAGTCCCCGTACCTTCCTCCCAGTCCCCGTACCTTCCTCCCAGTCCCCGTACCTTCCTCCCAGTCCCTGTACCTTCCTCCCAATCCCCGTACCTTCCTCCCAGTCCCCGTACCTTCCTCGCGCCCGAGCGACCTCGGGCGGGCGAGCCTGTGAAGCATCTTCGGCCCGATTGGGGCCACGCCGCTCGCAGAGTCCGTCGCCGCACCCTTTTGGGTCAAACGCCCCTGCCAAGTCCGGTACCATGACACGTAAATGGCAAAGGCAACGAGATCGAGCAACGCCGGAGAGGCAGGTCGGGTCTCTGGGCTCGGAGTCTCGCGCGGGAAGAGGAGAAGCGCCTTGGCACGCAAAGCCACCGGGACGCCCGCGGAGAGGCCTCCGATACCTCGGTTCCTCGCGGAGCACCGGCGGTGACCGTTCATGGCCTGCCCGGTCTGCCAACCTGGCTGAGACTCCCGCTCTCCGCTCACGCCAGCGCCCGCCGCAGCGCCGCCTCCAGCACCCGCACGACGATCCGGATCCGCGCCGTGCTCCGCGCCTCCCGGTGGAAGACGAGGAACACCGGCATCGACGGCAGCGCCTCGTCGACGTCGACGCGGACGATCCCCTCGAGCGCGTTGCCCTGCACCTCGCCCAGGCTGCCGATGCCGAGCCCGGCGACCACGGCCTCCTCGATCGCAGCGCTGGAGTTCGATCGAAAGACGAAGCGGCGCGCGCCGTAGTCCCGCAGCCACTGCTCCGGGGGCAGGTGGCTCAGCGAGCCGTCGAAGCCGACGTAGTCGTGGCCCGCGGCGGTGTCCTTGCGCAGGTGCTTGCCGGGGAGGCGGCGCTCGACGTAGCCGCGCGACGCGAAGAGCGCGACGCGCGCGCGGCCCAGCGATTTCTCGATCAGCGCCGGCGACGACGAGCGCGCCGTACGGATGCCGACGTCCGCCTCGCGGCGCGCGATGTCGGCGAAGCGGGCCTCGGAGATCAGCTCGAACTCGAGCGCCGGGTGCTCGACCCGGAGCGCGCCGAGCAGGCGCGTCACGCCGCGCATCAGGCCCTCGCTGGCGGAGATGCGCACGGTGCCGGCCAGGGGCGCGAGGGGCACGCTGCGGCGCATCGCCGCGAGCCCGTGCTCCATCTGCTCGGCGAGCGACACCAGCTCGTGGGCGCCGGGGTCCAGCTCGGTCCCCGCGTTGCCGCGGTGCACCAGCGCGCGACCCAGCGCGCGCTCGAGCGCCTCGATGCGGCGGGCGACGGTGGAGGTGGCGACGCCCAGCGATTTACCCGCCGCGAGGAAGCTGCGCTGGCGATGCACGGCGAGCAGGACGCGCAGGTCGTCCCACGGCGGTGAGTCGGTTTGCATGTACGAGCATCCTCGCACGGATGCGAAACGGCTTGGCGTTTCTGCAAATTGACGGCGCCGCCGCCCCGGAGCCATGGTGTCTCGCATGCAGATCGCCATCCTCGGCACCGGCGCCATCGGGAGCTCGTTTGCCTACCAGCTCGCCAGGGCGGGCCACACGGTCACCGTGATCGCGCGCGGCGCGCGGCTCGAGCAGCTCCAGCGCGACGGCGCGATCGTGCTCGTGTCGGGCGAGCGGGCGGCGGTGCAGGTGAACGCCGCGCTCGACGAGCGCGCGCCCTACGACCTGGTGCTGGTGACGGTGCTCGCGCCCCAGGTCGGGTCGGTGCTGCCGGCCCTGCGAGCGAGCGCCGCCCGGACGGTGATGTTCATGTTCAACACCTTCGAGGCGCTCGACCCGCTCCGCGACGCGGTGGGCGCGCAGCGCCTCGCCTTCGGCTTTCCGGGCGGCGTCTTCGCGCTGCTCGTGGACGGCAAGCTGAAGCCGCAGATCCGGAGCGGCACCACGGCGGGAGACGAGGCCTGGGCGAAGACGTTCACGGACGCGGGGATCCCCACCGTGGTCGAGCCCGACATGCACAGCTGGCTGCGCTCGCATGCCGCGCTGGTGATCCCGCTGATGGCGATCGGCACGGTCGTCGTCCAGCGCGGCGCGGGCATCTCCTGGCGCGAGGCCGGGGCGTATGCCGCGGCGATGGACACCGCGTTCCGCGTCGTGCGCGAGCTCGGCAACGCCGTCACCCCCTCGATGCTGGGGACCATGAGCCGCCTGCCCCCGGCGCTCGTGAAGGCGCTGCTGTGGGCGATGAGCCGGACGGCGACGCTGCGTGATCTCGGCCGGCTCGGACCCGCCGAGGCCCGCATGCTGATCGACATGATGACGGCGGCCGCGCCGGGGAGGACCGCGGCGTTGCTCGCGATCCGGCCGTGAGCCGGTGACGACCTGGGTCAACGCTCCCGGACCCCGCGTACCTCCGAGACTCCCAGGATCTCGTCCGAACCTCCGGAATCGTCAGGCCTTCGAGCAGGATGGCGCGTTTCATGCGCGCGAGCGTATCACCGGCTGGGGGAGAGGCGCTCAGTCCTCCGCCTGCAGCAGCGGCTCTCTCGGCAGCGCCAGCACCCGCGTCGACCCCGCGCCAGGCAGCTCCGACGCATCCTCCCGCACCAGCACCACGTCGCCCTCCCGGATCCGATCGACCCGGAAGCTCGCCAGCCGGTCTCCATCCGCCTCCGGCCGGCCCACCAGCTCGCCCTGGGTGACGATGTAGCCCTTGCCCGCGGGGTCCACGAGCATCGCCCGCGGCGTCGGGGTGTTCGTGATCAGCGCCACCAGCTTGAGCTGGTCGACGGGGATGCGGTGCGCCTTGCGGGGGCGAACGTCCGGCGGCGGCAGCAACCGCGAAGCCGCGAAGGCGCGGAACGGATCGCGGCTCCCCACCCCCTCCACCAGAGCCTCGTCCGGGATGGCGTGCCGCCGCGGAGCGAGAGCCTCCTGCACCTCGACCGGCGGCGGCGACGCGAGCGACGCCTGCGCCGACGCCACCGTGCCGGAGCCGGGGGCGGACGAGCAGGCAGCGAGCAGGACCAGGGCCAGGGCGGCGATCGTCGAGGGGAGCACGCGCATGGAGACCTCCGAGGAGGTCAGCCTATCGCAACTCGCCGCGCCGCGCTGGACGCGGGATGGCCTCAGCCGCCGTAGAGGATGTCGGTGCGCAGCACCAGCTTCTCGCCGGAGCGCACCTCGGTCGCCTCGTGGAGGATGCGGTGCTGGAAGAGGAGCGCCCGGCCCGCCTGCGGTGCGATGGTGCGCCCCAGCTCGGGGAACTCGGTCTCGCCGCCCGCGAAGCCGTCGTTGAGATAGAAGACCAGCGTCACCAGGCTGCGCACCCCGCCGGCCAGCTCGACGACGGTGTCCCAGTGGGCGCCGTGCCGCTCCCCGGGGCCGTAGCGGTAGAGTCGGAGGCGGGGGTTGGCGCCGGCGAGGCGCAGCCCGGAGAGCACCGGGGGTACCGCCGTCTCGACCCGGGCGAGCAGCCTGCTGGCTTCCGCTGCGTCGTCCCACATCACCCGGGTGTTGTTGCGGACCGCGAGGTCGAGCTCCGGGCCGTCGCGGCCGACGATGGGGGCCACCTCGGCCGCGCCTTCGCGCATGCGGCGAACGTAGGCGGCGCAGTCGGCGGCGGGGAGCGCGTCGTCCACGGTCCACACCAGGGGCTGAGTGAGGTCGAGATGACCGGCGTACATCGGGGCAGAGATCACCACCGATGCGAGGACGCGGCAACGAGCACGACGCGCGCGCACACCTCCGAAAGTTGCGCGCGGGACGCAGCCTTTGCATCGCTGGCGTGGACCGCCGCCCTCGTGGCCGCGACCACCCGGACGGCACTGCGATTGCTTACCGCTCCCACCCATCATGGAGAATCTCTCCGCTACCTCGAGTCCGCCTCGGTCCCCCTCGCATCCGGCTGCCCCGCCGCGCGAGATCGACGCCGTGACCATCCGCTTCGCCGGCGACTCCGGGGACGGCATGCAGCTCACCGGCGGCGAGTTCATGCGCGCCTCGGCGCTGGCCGGCAACGACCTCGCCACGCTGCCCGACTACCCCTCCGAGATCCGGGCGCCCACCGGCACGGTGGCGGGCGTGTCCGGCTATCAGCTCCAGCTCTCGTCGCACCAGGTCTTCACCCCGGGCGACGAGCCCGACGTGCTCGTCGCGATGAACCCGGCGGCGCTCAAGGCCAACCTCGCGGACGTCAAGCGCGGCGGCATCCTGGTGGTCAACGAGACGGCGTTCAGCGCGGCCAACCTCCAGAAGGCGGGCTATGCGACCAACCCGCTCGACGACGACTCCCTGGTGGGGTTCAAGGTGTACCGACTGCCCATCAGCAAGGCGGTCACCGCGGCGCTCGCCGACAGCGGGCTCAGCGTCAAGGACGCGGCCCGCTCGGCCAACATGTGGGCGCTGGGGCTGATGCTGTGGATGTACCACCGCCCCATCGAGCCGGAGCTGGTCTCGCTCCAGAAGCGCTTCGCCAAGCGGCCGGACCTCGCCGCGGCCAACGAGAAGGTGCTCAAGGCCGGCTTCCACTTCGCCGAGAGCGCGGAGCTCTTCGAGACGTCGTACGTCGTCCCGCCGGCGCGCATCCGCCCGGGCACCTACCGCAACATCACCGGCAACGCGGCGGCGGCGCTGGGCTTCGCGGCCGGAGCCAAGCTCGCGGGGCTGCGGCTGGTGCTGGGGTCGTACCCGATCACGCCGGCCACCGACATCCTCCAGGAGCTGGCGACGCTGCGCCACCACGGGGTGGTCACCTTCCAGGCCGAGGACGAGATCGCCGGCATCTGCTCGGCGATCGGCGCCTCCTACGGCGGCGCGGTGGGGCTCACCACCACCTCGGGGCCGGGGCTCTCGCTGAAGACGGAGGCGATGGGGCTGGCGGTGATGCTGGAGCTGCCGCTGGTCATCTGCAACGTGCAGCGCGGCGGCCCCTCCACCGGGCTGCCCACCAAGACCGAGCAGAGCGATCTGCTCCAGGCCATGTACGGGCGCCACGGCGAGTCGCCGATGCCCGTGATCGCGGCGTCCTCGCCCTCCGACTGCTTCGACGTGGCGGTCGAGGCGGTGCGGATCGCCACCAAGTACATGACGCCGGTGCTGATGCTCACCGACGGCTACCTCGGCAACGGATCCGAGCCGTGGCGCATCCCGGACGAGGGCACGCTGGTGCCGTTCCCGATCACCCACCGCACCGAGCCCGTCGGCTACGAGCCCTACCGCCGCCACGCGGACACGCTGGCGCCGGACTGGGTCACGCCCGGCACGCCCGGGATGGAGCACCGCGTCGGCGGCCTGGAGAAGAACGCGGTCACCGGCGACGTCTGCTACACGCCGGAGAACCACGAGGCGATGGTGCAGGCCCGCGCCGCCAAGGTGGCGCGCACCGCCGTCGAGATCCCGCCCACGCGCGTGGTCGGACCGGAAGGCGGGCTCCTCCTGCTCTCGTGGGGCGGCACCTGGGGCGCGGTCACCGAGGCCCAGCGCACTCTGGCGGCCAGCGGCCACCGCGTGGCGCACGTCCACCTGCGGTGGCTCAACCCGCTGCCGCCGGACCTGGGCGCGGTGCTCGCGCGCTTCACCAAGGTGGCGGTCTGCGAGCTGAACCTGGGGCAGCTCCTCAAGGTCGTCCGCGCCGAGACGCTGGTGGATGCGGTCGGGATCAACAAGGTGCAGGGCAAGCCGTTCAAGGTGTCCGAGATCGTCGAGCGCGCGACCGCGCTCCTGGGAGAGCCGTCATGAGCGCATCGGTCACGGTCGGCCAGGCCGGCCCGGGTACCAGCCCGAGACACCTGGCGCTGACTCGCAAGGACTTCGTCTCCAACCAGGAAGTGAAGTGGTGCCCCGGCTGCGGCGACTACGCCATCCTCGCACAGGTGCAGAAGGTGCTGCCCGAGCTGGGCATCCCGCGCGAGAACATCGTCTTCGTCTCGGGGATCGGCTGCTCCAGCCGCTTCCCCTACTACATGAACACCTACGGGATGCACTCCATCCACGGGCGCGCGCCGGCCATCGCCACCGGGCTCACCCTGGCGCGGCCGGAGCTGAGCGTGTGGGTGATCACCGGCGACGGGGACGCGCTGTCCATCGGCGGCAACCACATCATCCACGCCATGCGGCGCAACGTGGATTTCCGCATCATGATGTTCAACAACCGCATCTACGGCCTGACCAAGGGGCAGGTCTCGCCCACCTCGGAGCAGGGCAAGGTCACCAAGACGACGCCGCTGGGCAGCCTCGATCGGCCCTTCGAGCCGGCGGCGCTGGCCCTCGGCGCGGGCTGCACCTTCGTGGCGCGGGTGCTCGACAGCGAGGGGGCGCTCCTCGCCAGCGTGCTGCGGCGGGCGGCGGCGCACCGGGGGACGGCGTACATCGAGATCCTCCAGAACTGCCCGGTCTTCAACGACGGCTCGCACGACGACCTCAGCGACAAGGCCACCAAGGCGGACCGGCTGCTGTTCCTGGAGCCGGGCAAGCCGCTCCTCTTCGGCAAGGACCACAACCTCGGCCTGCGCATCGGCCCGACCCTCAAGCCCGAGGTCGTCACCGTCGGCACCGGCCCCGGGGAGGTGCCGGTGGAGGCCTGCCTGGTCCACGACGAGGGCAACGAGGCGCTCGCCAACGTGCTGGCCAGGCTGGGCGGGCCGGGCTTCCCCACCCCCGTCGGCATCCTCCGCGCCGTGCGCGAGCCGACGCTGAACGAGCTGATGGTGGAGCAGGAGACGCGCGCGGTGACGGCGCGCGGCGAGGGTACCTTGCACAGCCTGCTGCACGCGGGGGAGACCTGGACGGTCGCCGCCACCGCGCAGGGGGGCCCGGAGACCGACGGCGTGAGCGAGGAGCTCGGCGGGGGCGCCTAGCCCACCCGGTTCAAGGAGGCACCATGAGCGACGAGAACGGAGGACACACCCCGGACCGCTGGCTGGAGGTCACCGGCGAGGAGGGCAAACCGAAGGCCATCCACTGCCCCCGCCGGGGCCGCGACATGCCGTTGCACGAGTGCCTCGGCTGCGCGCGGTACGACAGCCTGGCCATCGATCCCGCCGGCAAGCACGTCTACATCGACTGTGCATGGGACGGGACGGCGGATCCCGGCGAGCCGCCTGGTCAGGGCACGGCGCCGCAGATCGCGCCGGACGCGATTGTTCCACTGAAGACCGGCTTGACGTGATCGCAGCGGCCTTGATAAGGCCCGCGTCAGCCCATGAAACCACTGCGTCCCCGCACCCTCTTCTGCGCTGGGCTCTTCGTCGCGCTCGACCTGGTCGCGGCCGGAGCCTGGCTCGCCGGCTGCGGCGACGAGGCCGTGAGCCCCACCCCCCTCGGAGACGCCGGCGCGGGCGGCGCCAGCGACGCGGGCGACGCGGGCGACGCGTTCGATGCCTTCGACGGCAATACCTGCGTGCTCCTCGACGCCAGCACGCTCGATCCCGCGGCCGTGGCCTACGGGCTCGTCCTTCTCCAGAGCCGCAACTGCATCACCTGCCACGGCGACACCCTCTCCGGAAACGACGACGGGGTGACCTACGCCTCGGACGAGGGAGGCACGGCGTACCCGCCCAACCTCACGCCCGATCCCGTGACGGGCCTGGGTTGCTGGACCAAGGCGCAGATCGTTCGGGCCATCCTCGACGGGATCGACAACATGGATCAGCCGCTCTGTCCACCGATGCCCCAGTTCTCGGACGCGGGCGCGTTGACCCTCACTCCGGTGGAGGCGCTGGCCGTCGCCGAGTACCTGCAGAGCCTCCCCACCATCGTAAACAACGTCCCCAACACCAACTGCCCCGCAACGACCACCCTGCCTGACGCCGGCAGCGACGCGGCCACCGCAGATGCGGGCAGCGTGGACGCGGGCAACAGCGACGCCGGCAACAGCGACGCCGGCAACAGCGACGCCGGCAACAGCGACGCCGGCAACAGCGACGCCGGCAACGACGGAGGCAGCGTGGATGCTGGCAGCCCCGACGCAGCAAACGACGGGGACTCGGGCCTCGCGGATGACGCGGGAGACGCTGCCGGGGAGTGATCCTCCCGCGGCGTCACCCGCCGGGTTGCCCCGCAGGGCGAGGGCAGATCGCCATAGTCGGCGCGCCAAGGGTGGTCGGTTGACTCGGCGCGAACGCCCCGCTCCGTCGTTTCTGCCCGGTGAATCGCGGTGAACCAGGCGCCGCCACTCCCCCGGTGCAGTGGCAGCGCCCGTTTACACGCCTTGCTCGGGTCGCGCGAATCGCGATAGAGCGTGTCGCATCTTCACCTGGAGGGTGCGCATGAAGGCGTCTTTGCATCGACGGGCACTGGCATTTGGTTTCATCTTTGCGGGCTCGGTCGCGGCCGCGGCCATGTCGGCATGCTCGGGCGGCGGTGACGCGGCCACGGGCGGCAGCACCAGCGGCAACACCACGAGCAGCGGCAGCACCGGCAGCACCGGCTCCAGCACCGGCACCGGCACCGGGCCAAGCTCCTGCGCCACGCCGGACGGGATCGCGATCTCGTTCGCGCCGATGTACAGCGCGTACGAGCCGACGCACACCTACCAGCTCCCCGCCGTGGTCAACGGGATCGACCCGACCACGGTCACCTGGAGCGCGTCCGACCCGACCATGGTCACCTTCGCGGCCGACGTCGCCACCGGCGGCACGCTCCTCACCATGGCCAAGTCGGGCACGGTCACCATCATCGCCACCGCGGGCGGGCTCTGCGGCTCCTCGGAGCTGAGCATCACCGCGGCCACCCCGGAGGACTGGACCATCGGCAACGCGCGCTACAACGACGGCGTGGCCGTCCACTTCGCCAAGGACGCCGGCACCACCGACGACGCCGGCGGCGGCCCCGCCTGCACCAACTGCCACGGCGCCACCGCGGACGGCGGCCTGTTCAACGACGTCGCCCACACGCCCGAGCAGACCGGCGGTTTCAGCGACACGGACCTGATCGGCATCGTCACCCAGGGCGTCGTCCCCGACGGTGGCTATTTCGACACGTCGATCATCTCGTATGCCCAGTGGCACCACCTCCACCAGTGGACCGACATCACGGCGGACGAGCAGCAGGGCATCGTGGTCTATCTCCGCTCGCTCGCCCCCACCTCGCAGAACGGCAGCTCCAACTTCGGCGGCCACTACGACGGCGGGTTCCCGCACGACGGCGGCCACCACGACGGCGGCGGGCTCCACGACGCCGCGACCGACTGAGCTGAGCTGAAGCGCCTCTCCGACGGCGGTCACCCTGGGGACCGCCCGGGAGCGGTCCTCGACGGCGGCGCGCTCGGGCCATGTCCCGAGCGCCGTGCGTCGCTTCGTCGACTTCCTTCGCGCCTTCGTCAGGGCCGAGGCGACCAGCGGCGCGTGATCAGTGGCGCCGGCGGTTCGACTCGACGGCGCTCGGCTCGGAGAAGTGCGCGGCGTCGAGGACGCCGAACGAGGCGTCGAACGCGGAGAGCTTGCACCCCTCGCAGAGCAGCACCACGCCGGACTCGGCGCGGCCCCGCCACATGCGCCGCGTGCTCCCGGCGCAGACCTCGCACGGCGCGAGCGTCTCGATCTGCCGGATGCCCTTCGAGACGAGCTGCGGGAGCCCGCGGGAGACCACGGGCGCAAAGGGCGTCCGCGCCACGGAGGCGATGAGGCGATCGAGGTTTCTCTTGCGAGGCGTCATGAGGGTTGCGCGCCGACCTCGGTGCCAGGTCGGCCCCGCAGCCTACCTCGCGCGGGGGCCGAGGTCTCCTCGGAGCCACGGCCCGCGCCGCCTCACCCAGTCGATCACCCCCTGCGGCGTCACCCTCGCCGCGGTCGCCATCGCCCGGCTGAGCGCCCCCGGCGTGTGCTCCGCGTCGCCGCGGAACATCGCCTCGAGCCCCGCGCGGGCCACCGCCTCCGCGTCCATCATCACCCCGAGGCGCCGCGCCAGGGCGACCGGCGCCACGTCGAGCTCGTACAGCCCCGTCGCCGTCGCGCCGGGAGCCAGGCACGTCACGTTGACGCCGTACGCGCCGAGCTCGCAGCGCAGCGCGCCGGCGAAGCCGCGCAGGTATTTCTTGCTGCTGCCGTAGTAGCCGATCCCCGGGAAATCGCGCCAGGCGGAGATGCTGGAGACGATGAGCACGTGCCCGCGCCGGCGCTCCCGCATCCCGCGGGTGAAGCGGGTGCAGAGCAGCGACGGCGTCACCACGTGGAGCTGGAGCAGCGCGTTGGCGCGGACCGGATCGGCGTCGGCCACCTCGCCGAAGAAGAACATGCCGGCGTTGTTGACGAGCACGTCGACGTCGAGCCCCAGCCCCGTGACCGCGGAGAACAGCTCCCCCGCGGCCTCGGGTCGGGCCAGGTCGAGCACGATCGGGTAGACGGGGACGGCGTGGGCGGCGCCGATGGCCTCGGCGGCGGCCGCGAGGGGCCCCTCGCGCAGGCTCACCAGGACCAGCGTGTAGCCGAGGGCGCCGAGGATCTGCGCGATGGCGAGGCCGATGCCGGAGCAGGCGCCGGTCACCAGGGCCACGCGGAGGGAGTCGTCGGCGCGGCGGAGCGTCATCGGAGGCAAGGGGCCGCATTGTGCCCGACGCGGCCGCCCGGTGGATACCCCGCCGAGCGGCGCCCCCTGGCTCGGGCGGTGGGGCTCAACCGCCGCCGAGCGGCGCGGCGGGAGGCGGCGCGGCGGGGGGAGGCGGCACGGGGAGCGTCAGGTGCTGGTGGCCGAGCCGCACCTCGATGGCGGGGTGCTCCCGCACCAGCCTCCGCAGCCGCGCCAGGCTCTCGCTGTTGCTCGCGTGATCGGCGGTGAACGACCCCGGCTCCACGTCGTTCTCCCACCCCCAGCGCGTGTGCGCCGTGTCGCCGGTGTACAGCACCGCGCCGTGCGTGGTCCGCGCCAGGTAGGCGGTGCTCCCCGGCGTGTGCCCCGGAGTCCACAGGGCCCAGAACGAACCGTCGCCGAACACGTCGACGACGCCGGCGAAGCGCCCGTCGACGTCGCCCTGGTACGCCCACTCGCGCAGCGGCGGTAGCCCGTCCAGCGCGCGATCGATGGCGCCCTGGGTGAACATGAACATGAAATCGCGCGCCGTGGTCTCCCCGGGGCCCGAATAGATCGGCGTCGCCCTGGGCAGGTCGGGCGCACCGGCGACGTGGTCGCTGTGCAGGTGGGTGAAGAACACCCCTCGGAGCGGCTCGGGGTGCGCGGCGAGGTAGTCGCCGAGGGGCTTCTCGAAGGTCATCTTCTCCATGTGCAGCGCCCGGGCGACGATCCCCCTCATCGCCGACCGCTCCGGCGCGTCGCGCAGCGCCCGCTCGACCCCGGTGTCGATGAGGAACATGCCGAAGCGCGGGTGATGGATCACGTGAAAGAAGACCTCGATGGGCTCGTCCCCGTCCTTGAGCCCGGCGGCCTTGGCCCGGGGCGCGTCCAGGTTGATGAGGCCGGCGCGGGTGACGACCCACTCGGTGGAGACGACGGTCTCCGCCTCGATGGGCCCGGGCTGATCGACGACGGCGAGCATCTCGCCAGCGCGGCGGGGCACGCCCAGGGTCGAGGGCTGGGTGGCGTGGGTGCTGGCCGCGCAGCCGGTGAGGGCGAGGGCAGCGGCGGCGATCAGCGTGGCGGTGGGGTTCTTCATGGCGCTCTCCGGCAGGGGGTGACAGCGCCAAGGTAGCTATGCGAAAGCGTACGGTGAACTGGCGATGATCGCATGAGGTCATGCGAGAACGGATGGCCCGAATGGATCTCCCCTGGGACGACGTGCAGCTCTTCCTCTCGATCGCCGAGACGGGGAGCCTCTCGCGGGCCGCCAAGCGGCTGCGGGTGGGGCAGCCGACGATGAGCCGGCGGCTCGCGGATCTGGAGTACCGGCTGGGGTATCCGCTCTTCCAGCGGCAGGTCGCCGGCGTGACTCTCACCAGCGCGGGCGAGCGGCTCCTCGAGCCGGCGAAGAAGATGGCGGAGTGGGCCGGCGAGGTGGCGCGGGCCGCCGGGCAGGGGGAGTCGGGCGGGCCGCGCGGCGTGGTGCGGGTGACGGCGCCGCCGGGGGTGGCCTTCGACTTCGTCGCGCCCTTCGCCGCGGTGGTCCGGGACCGCTACCCGGACCTCCGGCTGGAGGTGCTCTCCGCCGTGCGGGTGCTCGACCTCGCCCGCGGCGAGGCCGACCTCGCGCTCCGGCTGCGGCCCAGCGTGTCCGCGGATCTGACGGTGCTGGCGAGCCTCGTCGTACCCAACGAGGTGGTGGCGTCGCAGACCTACGCGGCGAAGCTGCCGCGGCGCCCCCGCCTCGACCAGCTCGACTGGATCGCCTGGGCGCCTCCCTTCGAGGACGTCACCCCCAACCCCCAGCTCGCCGCGGCCATCGCCGACTTCGTGCCGGTGTTCACCTCGGACAACTACCTGGTGCAGTGGCGCGCCTGCGAGGCCGGCGTGGGCGCCATGATCGCCGGCCGGATCGGGCACCGCTTCGCCTTGCCCTCCTCGATCGTCGCGCTGGACGTCGAGCTGGGCGAGCACGCCGCCTCCGCGATCCACCTGGTCTGCGCGAAGAGCGCCCTCGCGGTGCCCCGCGTGCGGGCGGTGGCCGAGCTGATGATCGCGGAATTTCCCCGGGGGAAGGCTCCCTCGTGAACCCGGCCATCCTCCCGGTCCACGAGGATGCGTTCGAATCCGCGGTTTCTGACGTCGGTGACCGTCGCCTGGACACTGTGTCCGGAACCTGGACACCCGGGGGCTGCGCGCCCGCGGAACCGCGCGAAACCTCGTCGAGCCGCGCGGTCTGACCGTTGCAAAGAGGATCCGGATCATGCGCTTCAGTTCGTGTCTCCGGGCGCTGGCCCTGCTCGGGTTTCTCGGCCTCGCACCGACCGCCTGCATGGAAACCGAGAGGGAGGTGGTCTTCACCCCCTGGAACGGCGTCGCCGGTGGGATGGCGGTCGGCTGCGGCAGCGCCGAGCCTCCGCCGGGCTGGCTCTCGGGTCGCGTCTACCCGGTCCCGTTCGAGACCCGGCGGCTCCCCGCCTTCGACGCCCTCCGCCCCGTCGGGACGATCTGCATGGACCGCCTCGACGTCGGCTGGCGCAAGGGATACCCCGGCTTTCCCGGGCTGAGGAGCCGCTTCGAGTGGTTCGGCATCGACTTCCAGGGCACCTTCGCCGTCGAGCAGTCGGGCCTCTACAGCTTCCGCCTGTCCTCGGACGACGGCTCGCGGCTCTACGTCGACGGCGCGGTGGTCCTCGACAACGATGGCTATCACGACGTCCGCACCGTCGAAGGCGCCGTGCCCCTCGCGGCCGGCCTGCACCGCATCGGCGTCCCGTACTGGCAGGGGCCCGGGCCGCTGGCGCTGATCCTCGAGGTGGCTGGGCCCGGGGAGGGCTACCACGTCTTTCGCATGGGCCAGCCGCTGGGGGGCGTGGCGCCGTGACGCTTGCGCCGACGTCGCGTTCCGTTTCATCCTGCCGCCGCGATTGGCGCTCCCCCCGAGACGAAGACCATGGCCCTGCACCCGTGTCCGGAATGCCAGAAAGACGTCTCCGACCAGGCGCCGTCGTGCCCCCACTGCGGCATGCCGCTGCGGGCGGCGGTGGGGTCTGCTCGCCGGAGGCTCCTCGCGCGGATCGCGGCGGGGCTGGTGCTGGCAGGGCTCGCGCTCGGCGGGGCGGCCGTGGCGCTGCGCGAGCCTGACTATTCGCGGGTGGAGCAGCTCCGCGCCGAGCAGGACGCCGAGGGGGGCACCCGCTCCGAGCACGTCCGCCAGCGCTTCTTCCGGCTCTACAAGAAGCACCCGCAGAACGCGATGTACACCTACCTCTGGGCGCGCTGCGTCGACGACGCGGCGAAGCAGCTCGAGCTGGCCCAGCAGGGGATCCACGCCGACGGGCGCTTCTCGTGGAACTACAACCTCGCAGCCCGCGCGCTGGCGCGCCTCGGCCGCGTGCCCGAAGCGTACGATCAGGCCCTCAAGGGCGCCGCGCTGGACCCGGGGAACATGCAGCTCGCCGAGAAGCAGCGGGCGCTGAAGCTCATCCTCGATCACAAGCTCACCGAGCAGGCCAAGCCGGCCCCGAGCGACAGGGGCGCCACCCGCTACCAGGGGCTCTTTCACGGCGCCATCCGCTCGCCGGAGCGCTCCGATCTCCAGGCCATCGAGAAGAGCCGCCCCTCCGACGTCAAGGGTCCCCTCGCCGACGCGGTCCGCGGCTTCGTGGTGTGCGCCAACCCGTTCGCCGACACCTGCCTGCACGTGTACGTGCCGCGCGACGCCCGCTTCAAGGCCGCGTGGGCGCGCCCCGACGCCGACGTCGGCGCCCTCAAGGATCTCCAGCTCGTCACCGTGACCGGCACCGTGGTCACCAGTGACAAGGGCGAGAGCCTCCTGCTCGCCGATGCCGTCACGGTGGAGGCCCCGTAAGATGTCCAAGCTCGTCATCGTGGTCCCGGCAGGGCGCAGCGCCGAAGGGCGCGCCGTGCTGCTCGGTGACGACGGAAAGGCCAGGCTCGCTCCCTTTCCGGTGCTGGCGACCGCGGGCCGCGCGTCCGCGGTGCGTCACGGCAACCCCGAGCGCGACTGGCGACGTCCGTTCGGGCACACCCCCACCGGCTCGTACCTGGTCGCGGGCGCGCTCCCGCCCGGTCATCCGGCGCGCTCCGGCGCCCTGGTGCTCGCGCCGCATGGGGGAGACGCGCTCGACGCCCTGCGCGCGGGTCGCACCCGCTTCCTGTTGCACGGGGGAACGGCCGATTCGAGCGGTCGCCTCCGGCCCACCTTCGGCGGCCTCCGGGTCTCGGATCCCGATCTGGCCACGTTGCTCCGCGCCATCAACGAGGCCCACGCCGCCGGCGACCCGCTCTCGTCCGTCGACGTGACGGAGACGGCGACGCCCACCTGGACGGCAAACGACGCGCCTCCAGCCTCGGAGCCGCGCCCGCCCCCTCGGATGGCCCTCGCCGCCCTCGGATTCACCCGCTCGAAGAGCCGGACCGGCCCCACGCGGCGAGATTTCGTGGGACTGGCGCTGCTCACCCTCACCGCGGTGGCGGCGGCGTGCGGGTCCACCATCGTGTCGGGCGACGGCGACGGAGACGAAGGCGGCGGCGGCGCCGGCGGGGGACCGGGAGGTCGCCCCAACGGCAGCGGACCGGGAGGCAGGCCGAGCAGCGGGAGCACCGACGGTAGCCCGAGCAGCGGGAGCACCGGCGGTAGCCCGAGCGGCGGCGGCTCGGACGCCGGCTACGACGGCCGTGGAGGCGATGACGGCGGCGGCGCGGAGGGTGGCTACGACGGCGGCGTGAGCGACGGCGGGGGCAGCCTCCAGGACGGCACCGGCGCGGGCGAGACGGGCCCCGGGACGGGAGACGGCGCCACGAGCCCGGCGACGGGAACGGCCGGCGACAGCAGCGGCACGAGCCCGGCGACGGGCACCGCGGAGGGCACTGGCACGACCACGGGTGTCGGCACCACCGGAGACGGCATCACCGGCACCAACCCCGGCACTGGCACCACCGGCACCACCGGAGACGGCGTCACCGGCACCAACCCCGGCACCAACCCCGGCACCACCGGAGACGGCATCACCGGCACCAACCCCGGCACCGGCACCACCGGAGACGGCGTCACCGGCACCGGCACCACCGGAGACGGCGCCACGAACCCCGGCCCCGGAGACGGCACCACCGGAGATGGCACCACCGGCACCGGAGACGGCACCACCGGAACCGGAGACGGCACCACCGGAACCGGAGACGGCACCACCGGAACCGGAGACGGCACCACCGGAACCGGAGACGGCACCACTGGAACCGGAGACGGCACCACCGGAACCGGAGACGGCACCACCGGTGACGGGTTCCGCCGGCGACACCCCAACCGACCGCGCTGAATGGACTCTTCCGCAGGCACGCTGTCCCTGGGCAGCTCGATCGACGCCTCCGCGGACGCGCTCCGCGAGGACGCGCCGGTGTTCACCCGGCGCAACCTCTTCCACGCCGTCCGCCGGGCACGGGGCGCCGCGACGACCGAGGCCACCTTCGAGGCGGGGCTGCGCCGTCGGCTCGCGCGCGGCGCCTTGCCGGGGCTCTTGCTCGCGGGGTCCCGCCCTCCGCCGCTCCCACGCGGGTGGGAGACGCGCTTTCCCGAGGCCGTCCTCCTGGTCGATCGGCCCGCGATCCGGGACCTCTTGATGGCCTCCGCGGGGCTGGTCCCGGCGGAGGCTGCCGTGGTGTGCGTCGACGGCACGCCCGCGCGCGTCGTCGCCTGGCTGCGGCGAGGCTTCGGGGAGGGGCGCAGCGCGGCGGTGCTGTACCTGCACGACGCGGCGACGGTGCTCTACCCGTTCAGCCTCGAGCCGCTGGCCACCCTGGTGGAACAGCGTGGCTCCGCCCCGCTGGTCTATGCCGATCTGGGGCTCCCTCCGCTCGGCGCGACCGCCCGGCGCTTCGGCGACCCGGCGCTGGCGGCGGACGAGCCGATCCTCGATCTGGAAGCGATCCCACCGGCGACGCTGCTGCGCCATGTGGCCCGGTCGGTGCGTGGCCTCCTCTCGCCCGGCATCACCGACGGTTCCGTTCCCCGAAGAGCACGGTGACGTTGATCCGCCGGTTCTCGTAGCCGCTCCGGAAGCTCAGCGCCGGAGTCGCGTGGAACAGGTCGGAGTCGAAGATCACCGCCCTGTTGGAGCGATACGGGATGACCCTGGGCTGGGCCTTCCGCTCGGACAGGAGCTCGCGGATCTTGCCTCCGTTGCGGTTGTACATGGCAAAGTCCCAGGATCCGGGGGCCTTGACGTCGTACATGACCAGCCCGCCGCCGTTCGGATCGAGGTTGGCCTCGTCGGGGGTGATCCAGAAGTTGACGTTGACGGCGGCGAAGTCGGCGTGGGGCGACAGGTTGGGCTGGGTGTTGGCGTACTTGTAGGCCCAGATCTGGGTGACCGGGTGTCGCGTGCCGATGACCCGTGGCATCGCGGCGCGCAGCTCCTCGGCGATCTGGACGAGCAAGGGGCAGGCGAAGCCGTCGCGGAAGAAGGCGCCCAGGCGGCCGTAGTCGTAGCGGTTGTTGGACCACACGGTGGACTCCAGGCAGAACGCGCGGAGGCTCGCGAGCGCGTCGGGCGAGAGGAAGTCGTCCACGACCACGACCTGCGGCGTTCGCTCCAGGTACTCGCCCTCGACGCCGGCGCCGTCCCACACCGGGGAGAGGGCGCGCGGCACCCGCGGCGTCTCGCGCACGTGGACGAGCCGGTTGTAGACGTGGCCGACCTGGGCGCGCGCGACGCCGATCAGGGGCACGCGGGCGTCGTCGCCGAGGGGCCGCAGCGTGTCCAGCAGGCCGTCGTACCGGGCGATGACCGGGGTGAGCTCGTCCCCGAGGATGCCGCGCCGCTGCAGGTACTCGAGCTGCTCGATGTCGTGGAGCAGCTTCCCGGGGGTGAGCACGGGCGTCCAGGGGATGGAGGCGGGGAGCTCGGGGTCGTCCTGGCGCGGCGCGGGGTACCAGCGCGTGGCCCGGCAGAGCGCGGCGTAGCGGACCGCGCGCTCGCCCGCGAGCGGGAGGTCACCGGCCTGGAGCGCAGCGCCGATGAGGTCGCCGAGGGCGCCCGGGGTTTCCGCCGGAGGGGCCGGCGGCAGCGCCGCCCGGGAAGCCGCCGCCGCGCGTGCGCGGGACCGCGCGGCGTCGTTGCGTGCCCAGTAACGCTCGGCGCCCGCGCCGTTGGCGGCGCCGTAGCGGTGGAGACCGGCCAGGAGCGCGATCTCGTCCTCGGCGAGGTCGGGGTGCCAGAGATCGAGGACGAGGACGACGCGGCGGCGGTCGCTGTCGTTCCATACCTCGTGGACGAAGCTGTCGTCGAAGACCAGGCAGCGCCCTTCCTCCCAGGTGCGGGTCACCTCGCCGACGCGGATCCCGCAGCCCTCGGGCACGTCCAGCGCGAGGTGGCAGCGCAGTCGGACGCTGGTCGGGCCCTGGTGCGGCGCGACGCGCGAGCGGGGGTCGAGGGAGGAGAAGTACATCAGCCCCGCGTGGGTCGTGAGCGTGCGGTGGCGCTCGAGGATCGAGCGGAGGGCGGGGCAACGGGCGAGGTTGTCCTCGTTGCGGCGGCCCATCTCGAGCAGAAACAGCACGCTCCAGCGGCCTTCCCGGTCGATGTCCTCGGCCTCGTCCTGGAAGCGGGCGGCGTCGAAGGCCCTCGCCTCGGCGGCGATCTGGGGCGCGAGGCGCTCCAGGTCGGCGACGATGGCGAAGTCGCGCGCCTCGTGCCAGGGCTCGACGCGGAGGCCGGGGTAGAACGGCAGCAGCGGGCGCTCGGCGTTGCTGCGCAGGCCCTCGAGGTAGGCGGCGAAGCGCGGCGGCAGCCCTTCGGTCTTCGCCGGTGCGGGCGGCGGCGCGGCAGCGTCCACGGGGGTGACCGACTCCTCCAGCGCCAGCAGCGCGTCGAGCTGCGTCCAGAGCCGCGGCGGCGATCCGGCCGCGCCCTTCACCAACGCCCGAGCCCGCCGGACGGCCGCGGCGAGCTCGCCATCGCCGGCCCGGCCATCGCGCCCGACCCGCTCGGCCACCTGCCGCCAGCGCGAGAGCCGCAGGCGCTTGTCCCAGGCGACCCCCCAGGCGTCGAACGCGACGAGCGCGCGGTCGGCGAGGGCAGCGGCCTCCTCGCCGCGGCCGGCGGCGAGGGCCAGCACCGCGGCGACCACCAGGGGCTCGCCCACCGGCGAGGACGCGACGGGGCCGAGGGGCCCGGCGACAGCAGCCGAGCCAGCTCCCGACAACAGCGCCCGGTACGCCCTGCGCAACGAGGTCTCCTCGTCGCCGGTCATCACCGCCGTGCCCCCCTCGAACACCGGCGGCGCGATCTCCACGCCGGCCCGGGCCGCGGCGAGGAGCTGGCCAGCGGCGGCGAGCCACCGCCCCGGGCTGCCGCGCGGCAGGCTGCTCTGCTCCGCGAGGTTGGCGGCATGGATCACCATCAGCTCCGCCAGGTCGCGACGATCGAGGCGCACGCGGACGTCGGGCCACCGGCTGGCGAGAGCCACGGCCCCGTCGCCGGGCGGCGTCGTGGCCGCCGCCAGGAGCACCCCGCGCGTGCAGGCGCAGAAGGCGAAGATCAGCCGCTCCGCGTCGGCGCCGACGAGCTCCCGGACCCTCGCTCGCTCGCGGCGGCCGAACAGGCAGTAGCCGTACGCTTCGGTGGAGTACGCGCTGTGGAGGAGCCCGGCGAGCCGGACCCGCTCGGGCTGGCCCCAGCCGCGGAGGATGTCGTGGACGCCGACCAGGTGCTGCTCGAGCGAACCGCGGGCGTGCCCGACGAGATCCGCGCGGCGGCGGGCGAGCTCGCGAGCGACGTCGGCGGCCCGGCCCTCGGTGCGCAGCAGGAGGATGTTGGCCATCGCGTCGCCTCGGAAGCGAGGCCCGGACAGGTCACCTCAGACCCTGCCGCTTGTCAAGAGCGCGCCCCGCGCACGAGGGCGACCGCGGCCCGCTCGACCCGCGCTATCCTCTGCACTGGAGCCCCATGAGCAACAGTCGAAGCGCGGTCGTCCTCATCACCCTCGTCACCGGATTCGCCGTGGCGGCCTGCGCGAGCAGCCCCCCCGCCAAGGGGACCGGCGGGGCGGCCGGCAGCAGCAGCGCGGAGAGCGGGAGCACCAGCAGCTCCTCGGGGACGAGCAGCAGCGCCAGCGTCTCCGGCAGCAGTGGATCGACGACGTCGGGCACCAGCAGCTCCTCGGGCACGGGAGGCGCGAGCGCCGCCGGGGAGTGCCCGGCCAACGCCATCTTCTGTGCCGACTTCGAGAGCGGGGCCATCCCCGCCGCGGCCGTCTTTTACCCGGCCTATCAGCAGTCGACGATTTCGACCTACATGACCGTCGACGCGACCATGGGCAATCACGGCAGCGCCCACTCGCTGAAGGTCACTCCGGGGAGCAACTTCAGCCAGATGCTCGGCGTCGAGACCGGCCAGCCGACCTTCTGGACGCGGGTCTACCTGCAGAGCGAGACGGTGAACACCAGCGCCGTCACCGGGCACGATACCTTCATCGCGGGCATCGACAACACCGCCAATGGCGGCACCGTCGCCAAGGCCGGCGACCCCGACAACGGCGAGCAGATCCGCATCGGCGAGCACGAGTGCCAGCTCGAGATCAACCGCAACTCCGACGACAAGGAGATCCTCTCCGACGCCGTCGACGGCGGCAGCGACTACGTCTGTGCCGGCGGGATCACCTTCGCCCCCGGCACCTGGTACTGCGTCGAGACGCTCTACGACGGGCCCAACAGCACGGTGCGCGTCTTCGTGGACGGCACGGAGGTCACCGCGCTCGAGGTGACCAGCTGGGGCCCTTACACGTACGACATGTTCAAGTTCGGCTACGAAACCTACGGCGGTACGCCGCGGACGCTCTGGTACGACGACGTCGCCATCGCCCCTCAGCGGGTCGGCTGCTTCCCCTGAGTCACTTCGCGTAGGCGGGGCCCTGCCCGTTGCGCAGGTAGTTGCCGCGGCCGGTCGGCCACAGCAGACAGCCGGTCTTGGAGCCGGGCACGGTGAACACGTCGACCCCGTGATCGAAGGTCGACACCGCGATCTCGAGCTGGCCGTCACCGTCGAGATCGCCCACGGTCGGCGCCGCGGGGACGCCGATGCCGTTGCCGTTGGTGCCCTGGTTGGGCAGGGTCACGTCGAAGAGCAGAGCGCCGGTGTTGGCGAGGATGACGAGGTGACCGCCGTCGGGCTGGAGCGAGTAGGTGCCGAAGATGACCTCGGGGATGCCGTCGTCGTTGAGGTCGGCGATGACGGGCTCGGACAGGTAGGAGTCGGCGGCGCCGTGGGCGGCGTCGTACTTCCAGAGCAGCTGGTTCTTGCTGGAGTAGGCGTAGACGAAGCCGTCGTTGAGCGAGACGACGATCTCCGGGCTGGCGTCGCCGAGGATGTTGGCGATGGCCGGCGCCGGGATCCCGGTCGGCGGGTAGTCGCCGCTCATCACCGGCGGACCGCTCATCGCCATGGTCTCGAAGCCAGGGTGTCGCATCGCCGCGATCCCGCCGTCGCCGTGGTCGCCGTCGAACACCGCGAGCGCGTACCCCTGGGTGACGTACGGGTCGTGCGTCTCCGCGTTGGGGAAGCCGATGACCTGGTTCTGCCCGGTCCCGTCGAGATCGGCGAAGGTCGGCGGGGACGCGGTCCACTCCAGCCACACCTGGCCGTTGCCCGGGTCCGGCCAGGCGCCGGTGTGGAGGTGGTAGTGATCGAGCTCGACGGTCGGGTCCGCCCAGCGGATGAACTGACCCCAGCCCATGCGGTCCCCGAGCCACATGCTCGACGGGTTGCTGAAGTAGGGCGCCGCGAGGGCCGAGGTGCCGTCGTGGTGAAAGACGTTGAGCTGGTGATTGTCGTAGGTGACGGCGATCTCCAGCTCCGCCGTGCCGTCGAGCTGGCCGATGCCGACGTTCTCCCCGTAGCAGCCATAGCCGGAGTTGCCCTGCCCGTTGAAGTCGGCGTCGTTGCCCGGGCCGGAGGCGGTGTTGTACCGCGGCCACGCGGTGAAGCCCTGCGCGCTCGCGGGCTGGTACAGCTTCCCGTCGGGCTCGAAGACGAAGACCTGAGCCCCAGTCGTGGCGGTGTTGGTGGTGGTGAAGACGGTCTCCACGGTGCCGTCCCCGTCGAGGTCGGCGGCGGCCATCCCGCGCGTCTCGGGGCACTGGCCGCCGCTGCAGGTGCTGGCCGTGCTCCAGCCGGGCTTGAGGACGAAGCCGGCGCTCGTCCAGGTGTACATGGCGATCGTCCCGTTGCTGCTGCCCACCGCGAGATCGGTGGCCCCGTCACCGTCGAAGTCGCCGAGGGGCGCCGGCGCGTAGATGCGATCCTTGGTCGCGACGCCCGAGGGGAGGTGCTGGATCGAGGCGCCCTTGGGAGAGAGCACGTCGATGGAGTACGTGGGGACGACCAGCGCAGGCGTCTTCGTCGTCCCGTCGCTGAGCTGGACGATGGCCGGCGAGGAGAACCACCCGGTGTCGGTGGCGTGGTTCCAGAGGAACTGCGGCGCCTGCACCGGGGCCGTCCCCGTCCCCTTCACGCACGCCGCGGTCTCGGTGACGCCCCCGTCGGGGGCGACGGTGCTGCCGCCGTTTCCGCCCGACGACGGCACGCTCCCCCCGCTCTTCGAGCAGGAGAACGCGAGCGCTGCGAGGAGCGCCGGGAAGCACACCCATGAGGCTCGACTTCGCATGCGGCCAGGATCGACGAGAGCGCCGTGGCCAGCAAGCGGTTCGAGCACCCGGGTCGCCCTACTTCTTCCCCCAGTCGGACGGCGCCCGGCCCGGCGGGGTGACGTTCGGCATCACGTGGTAGAGGTCGCGGGCCAGATCCGGCATGGGCCAGCACGCCTGCTCGCCGAGGTTGGTCTCCTCGGTGGGATCGTCGAGCACGTTGAAGCAGTGGTACTCGTTGTCCCACTCGCGCGCCTCGAGCTTGAGCGGGCCCGCCATCATCCCCCAGTTGCGGAACTGGCACTCCCAGAGCCAGGTGCAGTTGGTGAGCGGCACCGGCGCGAGCGTGCGCTCGGGGCGGGTCAGCGGGTGGCCCATCATCCGCGCGCGGAAGGGGGCGAAGGCCGGGTCGTCCCAGATGCCGATGAGGTCGAGGAAGGTGGTGGCGAGATCCAGGTGCCACACCGGCTGCTCGCGGGCGGCGCGGAGGCTCGCCTCCTCCTCCGGGCCGAGGGTGCCGGGGGGCGCGTCGATCCACCCGGGGACGTGGACCTCCTCGTCGTAGATGGAGCTGGTGTGGCCGAGCTGCCAGTGCTCGCGAAACGCCTCGCCGTGGTCGGAGGTGTAGGCGATCACCGTGCGCGGGCCCGTCTCGCTGCTGCGCACGTGGCGGATCAGGCGCGAGACGGCCCGGTCGGAGAGGTGGACGACGTTCTTGTAGTAGTTCTTGAACGACTCGTTCTTCTCCGCGCTCTTGTCGAGATCGGCAGGCTGAAAGGGGGTGAGGCTCTCGTCGTAGACGTAGGGCCAGTGGATGTTGGAGTAGTGCACCACCGCGACGAACGGCTCCTTGAGCTCGCCCCACTCGGCGATGGCGCGGTCGGTCACCAGCGCGTCCTCGCAGCCGGTGTCGAGGTCGGCCTGGGGGTCGAGGTTGGTGGCGACCGCGCGGTGCGAGAGGGGGAGGTCTTGCACGAAGAGCCGGGCGTTGCCGAACATCAGGTTCTGGCTCGTCCAGTAGGCGGTGTCGTAGCCGGCGGCGTGCGCGTACTCCCAGAGGAGCGGCACGGAGTGCAAGGTCTCCCGGCTCTCGGTGGGGCGCACGCCCGACCAGAGGTTGGAGATCGAGATCGCGGTCGTCGAGGCGTTGCTGCGGAGCTGGAGGAGCGGCAGCCGATCGGGGAGCAGGGGGTTGGTGAAGCGGGTGGCGAGCTGGCAGTCGGGGTCGTACGCGATGCAGGTCACGTCGGCGCGCTGGCTCTCCTGGAGGATGAAGAGCAGGTTGCGCGGCCGCGCCGGGTGGGGCGTGAGCCGCGGCACCGCCTCCGGATCGCGGCGCTGCACCCGCAGGTCGGGCGAGTCGTGGGTGACGCCCAGCGTCTCCCGCACCAGCGCGCCGACGCCGTGGAAGTAGATCATGTCGTACAGCGTCGACTGGATCGTCCGGTAGCTCACCGGGATGGTCCCCGCGGCGTAGAGCAGGCCCGGGACGCAGGGCGCGAGCATGTACCAGAGCCAGCCGCGCGCCCGGATCAGCCGGCGCCCCTGGTGGACCAGCAGCGCGCCCAGCAAGGCCGCGCCGGCGACGTTGGCCAGGACGCCGGGGCGCGAGAACGGCAGGGTCCCGACCAGGGACCAGGCGATGGACTTGGAGTGGATCTGCCCGTCCATGGACAGGTAGATGTTGTAGAAGCCGTGGAACGCGCCCTCGATGCCGATCGCCAGGGTGAAGAGCACCACGAACCCCAGCGCGAGCGCGCGCCACCGCCGGTGCCGCCGGGACGCCACGTAGAGGACGACGCTCCAGAACACCAGCGACTCGACGAACGAGGCGGCGTAGGCCTTGCGGTGCTCCGCGTCGAACCCGACCAGGTAGGGCGCGCGGCGGACGACGTCGTTCAGCGCCACCCAGGCGGTCGGGACCAGGAGCAGACCCACGCCGGCGAGGCGGCGCAGCCGGCGGCCCCGGTGGCGACGTTCGCGCGGGGTGGGGGGTACGGAGTTCGTCGACACGGGCCGGGGGGTCTGGAGGGCAGAGCCTCAGCCGCGGGTTTGGGGGGGAGCCCCCATCGGTGAGAGCCCCGTCGGCCTCACCGCGAGCTGGGGAGGCCCCCATACACGCGCTGAGCGACCACGGGTAGATCTCCGCAGCCCTCCGGCCCGAGATCGCGGGCCTCGTGCGGGTCCGCGAGCACGTCGTAGCAGTGCCAGCGGTTGTCCCACTCGCGCGCCTCGAGCTTGCGGGCGCCCCGCATCAGGCCCCAGTTGCGGAAGGCGCAGCCCCAGATGCCGGAGCAGTTGGTGAGCTCGAGCAGGGGCGGCTCGGGCGCGGGGCTCGGGGGCGCGCGCAGCAGGCTCTGGCCGACCATCGCGGCCCGGTAGCCCTGGAGCTGCGGCGCGTCCCAGAGGCCGAGGAGATCGAGCACGGTGGGCGTGACGTCGGTGTGGAAGGAGAGCCGCTCCCGCGCGGCGCCGAGCTCGGCGGCCTCGGCCTCGGTGAGGGTGCCGGGGGGCGCGTCGATCCAGAAGGGGACGTGGATCTCCTCGTCGAGGACGGCGCCGGTGTGCCCGAGCTGGCCGTGCTCGCGGAACGCCTCGCCGTGGTCGGAGGTGAAGACGATGACCGTCCGGGCTCCGAAGGGCTGGGCGCGGATGAAGCGGATCATCTCCCCGATGGTCCGGTCCTGGAGGAAGACGCCGTTGCGGTAGAAGTTCTGGTAGCCCTCGTTGTCGGCGGGATCCTTGCTGATGAACGAGGGCTGGAACGGGGAGACCGCCGGATCGACGCGGTAGGGGGTGTGGGTGTTGCCGTAGTGCACGACGCCGAAGAAGGGCTCGCGCAGGGTGGGGAGCTCGGCCTCGACCCGGGCGGTGAGCAGCTCGTCTTTGCCGCCGAGATCGATGTCGGCGAGGGGGTCGAGATCGGTGGCGCCGCACTGGTGCGCGGTGGGCAGGTCCTGCACGAAGAGCCGGGAGTTGGCGAACATCATGTGGTGGCTCGTCCAGTACGCGTCGTCGACGCCGGCGGCGTGCGCGTAGTCGAAGAGCAGCGGCGCGGAGTGCAGCGCCTCCCGCGGGGCGGTGGGCTGGAGCCCCGACCACAGCACCGCGAGCTGGATCGCCGTGGTCGACGAGTTCGAGCGCATCTGCAGGAGCGGGCGGCGCGCCGGGGCCGCGGCGTTGGTCTCGGGGGCGCCGGGGCAGGCCTCGGCGTGCTCCGAGCAGCTGGCGTCGAAGCGGACGCTCTCGGTGAGGATGAACACCACGTTGCGCCCGGGGACGGCGGGGCGCGCCGTGAGCGCGGGCAGCGCCGGCGGCGTGCGCAGCCCCGGCCGGACCTGCGCCGCGGTGCGCCCGCTGCTGAGCTGCTTGATGAGGCCGCCGAGCGCGTGGAAGTAGATCACGTCCGGCGTCGACGCCTGGACGCGCCGGTACGAGCAGGGGATGAGGAAGACGGCCACCACCGCCGCCGGCATCAGCACGCGCGCGGCGAGCGCCGGTCGCGACCGCCGCGGCCGGAGCCAGGCGCGCCCCAGCCACACCAGGAGGACCGAGCAGGCGAGCGGCAGGGCGATCGACGAGAGGAAGTTGCGCCCGTCGGCCTTGAGCTGACCGAACACGCTCGCCGAGACCGAGGTGCCGAAGAGGGTGGCGTCGAGGTTGAGGTAGGTGGAGTACGCGCGGTGAAAATAGATCTGCCCACCCAGGGCCATGGTGGCCAGCGCCACGAAGGCCGCCGCCGCCACCCAGCGCAGGGCGCCGCGCCGCGCCGAGGCCACGTAGAGGAGGAGGCCCCAGAGCACCCCGCTCTCGATCAGCGCGCCCGCGTAGCTCAGCAGGTAGCGCGGGCTGAGCGTGATCAGCCGCTCGCCCCGGATGCGCGCGTCGAGCAGGAGCACCAGCAGCGCCGGCGCCAGCAGGAGCCAGGGCGCCACCCGCCGCCGCCGGCGCGCGAGCTCGCGGAGGCGGACGAGCGCGGCGCGGGCAGGCGTCGGAGTCGGGACGGTGTCGAGGGGGTAATTGTTGGTGGACACGGCGAGCGCGCGGCGAGCATAGCCCGAGGTGGGGGGCGGGTGGCGAGCGCGCGACAGGGGCGCGGCGGACGATTGACACGGGGCGCACCACGCGGAAAGGGAGGTGTCGCGGTCCGCGCCTCGACGGGACCGGAAAGGACGCCCGCTCCGTGACCTCGCCCGAGCCAAGCCCCGCCGCCGAAGCCGCCCGCCTCGGCGCCGAGCTCGAAGCCGCCCTCCTCCGCGAGCTGCGCACCACCTACCAGGATCTCAACCACGCCTACTTCCGGCGCAAGCTCGCCGGCGCCGCGATCGAGCTCTCGGACGCCGGCTCGCGCCTCGGGCGCTGGGTGCCCGATCTGCGCACCATCGAGATCGCGCGGCACCTGGTCCTCGGGCAGCCGTGGGGGATCGTCATCGAGGTGCTCAAGCACGAGATGGCGCACCAGTACGTGCACGAGGTGCTCGGCGCCGTCGGCGAGAGCGCCCACGGGCCCGCCTTCCGCGAGCTCTGCGAGCGCCTCGCCATCGACGCCAGCGCCGCCGGGATGCCGACCGCGGGCGGCAAGACGGAGGAGGACGCGCGCGTGCTCGAGCGCATCGCCCGGCTGCTCGCGCTCGCCGAGAGCGCCAACGCCAACGAGGCCCAGTCGGCGATGAACCAGGCCCAGCGGCTGATGCTCAAGCACAACCTCGACAGCGTGGCCGACGCCCGGCGGCGCGGCGGCTACGGCTTCCGTCACCTGGGCACGCCCACCGGCCGCGTCAGCGAGTCCGAGCGCCTGCTGGGCACCATCCTCGGCAAGCACTTCTTCGTGGAGGTGATCTGGGTGCCGGTGTACCGCCCGGCGGAGGGCAAGCGCGGCCAGGTGCTGGAGGCGTGCGGGACGCCGGCCAACCTGGAGATGGCGGCCTACGTCCACGCCTTCCTCGGCCACACCGCCGACCACCTCTGGCGCGAGCACAAGCGATCGCGGAGCATCCGCGGCAACGCCGACCGGCGCACCTACCTCGCCGGGGTGATGGCGGGCTTCCTCGAGAAGCTCAACGCGCAGCGCACCGAGAACCGCGAGCAGGGGCTGGTGTGGGTCGGCGACGCGGAGCTCGACGGGTTCTACCGCAAGCGCCACCCGCGCATCGTCCAGGTGCGTCACGCCGGCAACCGCCGCACCGCGGCACACGCCGAGGGGCGCGAGGCCGGCCGGCGGATCGTGCTGCACAAGCCGGTGCAGGGCGGGCCCTCCGGCGCGGTGCGGCTCCTCCCCCGCTGATCGCAGCTCACCGTCAACGCGCAATGTGACGCGAAATCGGGGCAAGTCGCGTCTCGAAAGTACACTCCACTCGGGAAATCACCGCGACGGCGAACAGAGCGTGATTCGTGCGGAGAATTTCTTGACCCTGGCGGCCAGCGGCGGCACCCACGCAGGCGGTGTCGTTCCTCGGTAGCCGCTCCATTCTCACCGCCCTGCTGGGCGCGTTGCTCTGCACGGTCAGGGTCGCCCACGCGGATCAAGACAGCCCCGACAAGGGCGACGGAAGCTCCGACAAAGACAAGTCCGACGGGAGCTCGGCCGACAAGGACAAGGACAAAGAGAAGGAGTCGAGCGGCTCGAAGAAGAGCAACCTCGTGGGGCGGGTGTCGAGCGAGGTCTCGTTCTACTCCGACAGCGAGGCGGTGACCGTGGTCACCCCGACCATCGGCGCCAGCATCGAGAATCCGCTCAGCGAGTGGTCGGTGGGCGCTCACTACCTCGTCGACGCGGTCTCTGCCGCCAGCGTCGATATCGTCGCCACCGCCTCGCGCCGCTGGCGCGAGGTGCGCCACGCCGGCGACGCCAACGCGGCCTACAAGATCGGGTCCGTCGGCCTGGGCGCGAGCGGGAGCTTCTCGGTCGAGCCCGACTACGTGGGGTGGGGCCTCGGCGGCACCCTCAGCGTCGACCTCTTCCAGAAGAACGCGACCCTGCTCTTCGGCTACTCCTTCGGCCATGACGTCCGCGGCCGCAGCGACACGCCCTTCGACGTCTTCTCCCGCCTCACCCTGACCCACTCCGTCAACGGCGCGCTCACCGTGCTGGTCAATCGCGACACCATCTTCTCCGTGGTCGGCGACGCCATTTACGAGGACGGCGACACCTCCAAGCCCTACCGCTACATCCCCATGTTCGCGGCCAACGTCGCCAACCAGATCCCGGTGGGCGCGTCCATCGACCTCGTCAACGCCGACCGCCTCCAGGTGCGGCCGCTCGAGCAGCTCCCCCTCTTCCGCTACCGCTTCGCCGGCACCGTCCGCCTCGCGCACCGCTTCAGCGCCTCGACGCTGCGCCTCTCGGAGCGCTTCTACCGCGACACCTGGGGCCTCACCGCGAGCTCGACGGACTTCCGCTACATCATCGACGCCGGCTCGCGGGTCTCGATCTGGCCCCACGCCCGCCTCCACCTGCAGACGCCGGTCTCGTTCTGGCAGCGCTCCTACGTGGCCACCTTCAACTCCGGCGGCGCGCCGATCATCCCTGCCCTGCGCACCGGCGATCGCGAGCTCGGCCCGCTGCGCGGCCTCACCGGCGGGGGCGGCATCCAGATCCGCGTCGGGCCGGACTCCTCCCCGGCCGACTTCACCCTCAACCTCCAGGGCGAGGCGGTGTGGACGACCTACCTCAACGACCTCTACATCACCAACCGCGTGAGCGGCCTCGGCGTGGTCGCCATGGAGGCGGTGTTCGAATGAGAGCGCTCACCCTGATCGGCCGCGCTGGACTGGGCATCGCCTGTCTGTTCGCCGCCGCCGCCGCCGCCGGCTGCGACGATCCCGTGCTCGACGCCGAGATCGCCGCGCTCGGGCCCGAGGCCGCGGGCGTGCCTCCGGGGCCGCTCCACCGCCCCGGTCAGCCTTGCCTGGTCTGCCATGACGGCGAGGGCCCGGCGGCCCTGGTCTTCGGCACGGCAGGCACCGTGTTCCAGGACTCGACGGACCCGGCTCCGCTGGTCTCCGCGCTGGTCCAGCTCACCGACCAGAACATGAACGTCAAGACGGTGGAGACCAACTGCGCGGGCAACTTCTGGGTGGAGGCGGTGGACTGGACGCCGACGATGCCCGTGCACGTGCAGATCGTGTACGGGGGCAGCAATACCCAGATGATCTCGCACATGGGCAAAGAGACGTCGTGCGCTCAGTGCCACACCGGCACGGTCAGCCCGTCGAGCGTCGGACAGGTCTATCTCAACTCGTCGCCTCCCACCTGCATGACCGTCGCGGACTGCCCGACCGGCTGGACCTGCAACACCAGCAATCAGAGCTGCTTCCCGCCGGCCTCCGGCTGCAACTGACCTCCCGCATCCACCGAGCGAGCGCCCCGATGAGCCGATCTACTCTCCTCGCTTCGGCCCTTGGCCTCGCCGGCGCCCTGGTGTGCCTGGGCGCGAGCACGGGCTGCGTGATCCTCGGCACCCCCGACGGCAGCACCCTCACCACCGTCGTCGGCCCGCCCAGCGGCGTCGATTTCAAGCCCGTGGGCCTCTACGTGGTCCACCGCTGCGGCTCCCTCGACTGCCACGGCGAGGTCGGCCGCAACATGCGCATCTACGGAGAGTACGGGCTCCGCCTCGATGACGCCGGTAGCCCCAACGGCGGCCTGACCACCGCGGACGAGCTCACCGCCGACTACCAGACCATCGTCTCGCTCGAGCCCGAGATCATGAGCGAGGTCGTCCAGTCGGGCGGGGCCAATCCCTTCGACCTCACCTTCATCCGCAAGCCGACGGCGGTCGAGCACCACAAGGGCGGTCAGCTCATCACCAGCGCGACCGATCCCCAGTTCCTCTGCCTCACCTCGTGGCTGGCGAGCAACGTCGACAAGACGAGCTGCTCCGCCGCCCTGGCGACCTGGTAGGTCGTCATCCTGCGGTTCGCACTCAGCCGGTCCGCAGGATGACCCGTCGCGGACCGCTCTCGGGCGGTCCGCAGGATGACCCGTCGCGGACCGCTCTCGGGCGGTCCGCAGGATGACCCGTCGCGGACCGCTCTCGGGCGGTCCGCAGGATGACCCGTCGCGGACCGCTCTCGGGCGGTCCGCAGGATGACCGCGGTTCGCCCTCTCGAAGGCGGCGCCCCTTCCGTTCAGAACCCGAGGGCGAAGCCGAGCTCGGGAGAGAGCACGTCGCCGCCGGTGGGGAACATCCGCATGTACTTCACGTCGAGCACGATGCCAGTGCCGGGGGTGAACGCGTACATGAGGCCGGCGCCGCCCCCGGCGAAGGCCTGACCCATGCGCCGGTAGGCGTCGAGGGCCTGGGCCGGCGGATTGTCGATCTGGCTGGGCGGGGGCACGAGGGCGGTATTCTCGCGGACGGCGACGCTGAAGTGGGTGTCCACCTGGGCGGCGCCGCCGCTGGCGAAGATGAACGGGCGAAACCCGTTGGTCGAGAACACGTCGGAGCCGAACCAGTAGGCGAGCCGCCCCTCGATGTGGAAGGGAAGGAACGGGCGGGCGCTGGCTCCATCGGCGCGCGGGCCGCCGCCGCGGAGCACGTAGCCGAGCCGGACCCCGAGGACCAATCCGGCGACGAGGACGCGATCGAAGCCGAGGTTTACCCGGGTGGTCGCCGGGGCGAGCCCTCCGTTGACGTTGTCCTCGGGGCCGGGCAGCGGGTTGCCGAGGTACTGGCTGCCAGCGGCGCGAAAGCAGGAATACTGGCCGAAGGCCTGGGCCTCGGGCGTGCAGGCGCCCGCGTAGGAGCCGACGATGGCGAGGTCCTGCTCGAGCGTGATCGAGAACCAGTTGTTTCGCGCCCGCTTGCCGGCGGGGGTGCCGGGAGCCCCGCAGTCGTCCCCTTCGCAGATGTCCTTGCAGTGCTGGGGCGGGGGGGCGTCCGGGAGATGGGGGGCTTCGCCCTCGAGCTCCTTGCGGATGGCGACGGAGTGCGGCTCGCTGCGCGACCCGTCCTTCTCGAGGGTCTCCTCGGTCTCGCTGAGGGCCTCGATGAAGTACTGGAGCTCTCCCTCCTTGGCCGTGGCCGAGCAGGGGATCTCGGCGGTGAAGCCCGAGGTGCCCATCTCCATGTTGACGGAGGCCCAGCGCTCCGCCCCGACGGCCTTGTACCAGAGCCGCAGCTTGGGCGAGTCCTGCCCGTTGAACCGGGCGAAGATCGGCACCGGCGTCCCCACCGCCTGCTCGCTGACGGCGGTGTGGTTGATCCCCTTCTTGCCCGAGGTTTTCGGCTCCTCGACGACGCGGCCGGGCTTGACGCCGCGGATCTGATCGAAGGCCTTCTTCAGCTCCGACGTGGCGTAGTCGGGATCGAGCTTGAGGTCGGGGTCGATCTCGAGCGCGGTCTTCAGGTCCGCCTTGCCCGCCTCGGTCTTGCCGAGGCCGGCCATGTGCACCACCGCGAGATCGCGGTGGAGCTGGGCGAGCACCCTGGGCGAGCAGCTCTTGTTGGCGCAGAGCCGGATGGCTTGCTGGAGCTTCTTCTCGGCCTTGATGAAGTTGGTCTCCAGGTAGTCCTTACCGAGAGCCTCTTCGTCGATGCGCAGGGCGGCCTTGTCCCGGGGACCGGGCGGCGCCTGGGCCGCCGCGCCTCGCCCCGGAGCGGCGAGGCCAGCGGTGGCGGTCAGCGAGAGAGATCCCAGAATCGCCGCGACGAGAGCGGCACCACGGCCTCGGTCCATTCAGGTCATCCTCGAACGCGGGCCGGGGGAGTCAGTTGCACGCCGCACCGGTGGCGAGCCAGGCGTTGATCTCCGCGATCTGGGCGGTCGTCACGCAGCTGTGGCCCTTGGGCATGTTCCCGGTCGAGCTCACGCCGCACAGGCAGGACTGCGACGGATCGGTGAGCGCCGAGCTCGTCGACCCCGAGCCCTGGGTGACATAGCCGTCGCTGACGAAGCTCTCGCAGCAACCGCTGTTGCTGGAGCACTGGAAGCCGTTCCGGGAGTTGGTGTGGCAGCTCCCGCCCGCGCAGGTCGACGTCCCGCTGGGGCCGAACATGGAGTTGTAGATCTCGGTCCAGGTCACCGCGCCGCTGCTCGAGGTGGTGCTGGTGGTGGTGCTCGAGGTGGTGGACGTGGAGCTGGAGGTCGCGCCGTGCCCGGAGCTGGTGGTGGTCGCGCCGGAGCTCGAGGTGGCCGACGGCCCCGCGCCGGCGCTCGAATGGCTGCTCGTCCCGGTGCCGGTCGAGCTGGTGGTGCTCGGGCCGTTACCGGTGCTGGAGCTGGTCTGAGCTCCGCTCGGCGCGCCGCCCGCACCCCCCGTTCCGCCCGCGCCTGGAGCCGGGTCGCCGCCCGACTCCCAGAAGGCAGGGTCGGCGCCGCCGGCCGCGCATGCCAGGAGGGCCGTCGCACCGATCACTCCCCCGAGGACCGCGCTCGCGAGCCGCAGGCGCGGGGATGGCGCCGTCACGGTATTCGCGAGTGAACGGCTTGGCGCAGGGCGTTTCAGTCGAAGCGAAGTGGCCATGGCAGCCTCCGGTGTCCGATTGCCAGCGTGCACCGCGGCTCGTCAGCCCTGACGTCCCGCGCACCCTGTCGGACGGTTTCTCCGAGTGCTGCTCGAACCTTCACGCAAATCGACCGACGGAGGCGAGGGCTGGAGGGGCGAGACGAGCGCTCGTGGAGCGACGTGGAACCGGCCCTGGGTACCACGTCGGACGCTCGTCGTCGCTCGGAATTGCCAGCCCCGGCCTCTTCCGCGCGCAGCACATTTCGCCAGGGACACGGTGAGGCGCATCGCTCCGGTGGGGACCGCTCGAGTGCGGTCACCGACCCTTCAGAAGCCGGCGGCGGTCATCCCCGCGGCGTTGACGTCGAGGGCGCGGGCGCGCTTGGCCGCGGCCATGGGCGGCGCCGGCATGGCAGCGTCGGCGTGGACCGCGGCGCGTGCCCGCGCGATGTGGCTGGCGCTCGCCATCACCCGTTGCTTGTCGTCCTCGGTCCTGGCGCGGCGGGCGGCCTCGTGGAGCTTGGTCTCGGCCGCGGCGAGCTGCCGGTCGGCGTCCTCGTAGTGACCGTCGTTCACCTGCTGCGCCGCGGCCACGGTGATCTGCGCCGCCTGCTGCGTCGCCAGGATGGTGCGCGTCTTCGCGTTGAGGCTGGCCTCGACGCGCGCGTGGTCGCGGGTCACCTGGTAGCGCGCCACCACCTCCTGGACCCGGGCGAGGCCGCTGTCGGCGGGATCGCGGAAGTGGAGCCGCACGCTGGCGAGCGCGCGCCCGCCCTCGCCGCCGTCCTCGGCGCGCACCCGCACGCGCAGGGCCATCTCGCGGTGTTGCCCGCCGAACATGGTGCCGAGCGGCACGTGGACCGAGCCATCCGCCTGCCGATCGACGCGCACGCCGTCGGCGCCGAGGATGTCGACGCCCGACGCCGGGACGACCTCGACGAAGGCGCCCGTCGCGGCCGTCGACTGGAGCAGGGCGACCTCGCGGTCGAGGATGGCCGTCATCTCGCGCGGCTCGCCGAGGTGGTAGAGGCGGCCGCTGGAGCGCACCGCGAGCGCGTCGAGGGTGCGCTCGTCGTAGTCGATCCCGACGCCGATGGCGCTCACCTGGACGCCGCCGTCGGCGCCGCTCGCCGCGAGCTGACCGAGGACCTCCGGCGAGGAGGGGCCGACGTTGGCCATGCCGTCGGAGATCATCACCACCCGGCGGACCGTGTGGGAGGGCGGGCCCTGGAAGGCGAGGCGCTCGGCGAGGCGGAGGCCGTCGAACATGTTGGTGCCGCCCTGGGGGCGGAGCCGGGCGATCACCGCGAGGATGCCGGCGCGGCTCTGGCCATCGAGCACCGTGGGCGGCACGTCCACGCGCGCGCTGTCGTCGAAGTCGCTGATGGACACGATGTCCCCGTCGGCGAGCTTGTTCACCAGCTCCGCGGCGGCGGCGCGGGCGTTCTCGATCTTGGGGCCCGCCATGGAGCCCGACGTGTCGATGACCAGCGCGACGTCGGCCTGGGCGCGCGCGCGCCCGGCCCCCGAGGGGACGTCGACCCACACGCCGAGGATGCTCTCGCTGGTGCCGGCGAGGATGAAGTCGCTCTCGCCCGCCGCGCCGATCCACGAGCCGCCCTTGCGAGCGCCGGGCTGGTCGGTGGCCTGGAGCGCGAGGTCCGCGCCGCGAGGACCCGGGTCTGCCGGAGGCGCCGGTGCCGCCTGCGGCGCGGCGGGAGGCGCCGCGGCGACGAGCATGGGCGCGGGGGCGCAGGCGGCGAGCGTGGCGGACATCATCACTCCGGTGAACAAGCGCTTCATGGAAGACTCCTCCCCCGGGCGGGGCCGGGACAAAGTGCGGCCGGGGAGCGGCGCGACGGGTCGCAGGGGGACGTCGCGGAACGCTCTCGGGCGTTCCGCAGGATGACATCGCGCTCGCTCGGGATTGGCCAGGCGGGGGCGTTCGACGGACGGGGGCGCGGAACGATCTGACCGGCGGCGCACGATCGCTTGCCCGCCGCCGCGCCCGCCCCCACCATGCCGCCGCAATGGGGTTCTTCGACAAGGCCAGGCAGCTCCTCGGGCTCGACCCGTCCCACGGCGACGACGAGGAGCCGGCCGCGGCCGCCCCTCCCGGAGGGGACCGGGGCGATCCGCAGGCCGCGCGGCTGGAGCGGGCGCGCGGTCGCAAGGATCGGCCCCCGCTGGCCGACGTCCCCGCCTCGCAGGGGCAGAGCGTCGACGACGCGCTCGCCGCCCGCGAGGCCGGCGACCCGCGCGGGGCTCGGCAGATCCTCGCCACCATCGATCGCGGCGCCGGGCTGCGCACGGTGCTCCGGGCCGCGGCCGCGCTCGAGGCCGGGGACGAGGGCGAGCTCGGACCGCTGCTCGCCGCCGTCGCGACCGAGGCGGAAGGCTACAAGCTCTGGCTCCAGGTGGCGGCCGCGCTCGACGACCCCCGCACCGCGGCTCCCGGTGGCGCGCGCGCCGCGACGGGATCGCGCGGTGCCGGGCAGCCCTACCTCGAGCGCGCCGCGCAGAGGGAGGCGCCCGCGTGGGCGCTGGCGTGGACCCGCGCCCTCTCCAGCGAGGCCACCGTGCGCCGCGAGGGTCTGGTCGAGCTCCTCTTCACCGACGCGCCGCTGGCGCGCACCGTCGCCGCGCGGGATCTCGCCGTGGAGGGCGCCGTCGCCGACACCGAGGCCGCCACCCGCTACGCCGCCTTCGCCCACGGGCGCGACTCGATCCGCCGCTTCGGCGCGCGGGCGGTGGCCGATCTGCTGGACCGGGCGGTGCGCGCGTGAGCGGCGAGAACCGGCCCCGCCTCTCCCTCTACACGCTCGATCGGCCCGCCCTCAAGGCGTTCGCCGCCGAGCTCAAGGCCACGCTCATCGCCGACGACCGCGCCGGCCTCGCCGCCCTCCTCGGCCTCGGAGCCGATCTGGCGACCCGGGTCGCCTCGGGGCCGCGCGCCGTCGACTGGCTCCTCCGCCCCGAGAGCGACGCGGCGGCCGCGCCCCTCTTCGCCTCGCTGCGCCGCGTCGCCAAGAAGCGCGCCCTCGCGCTGTCGTGGACCAGCACCGAGCCCTCGCTGGAGGGCCGCCTCCGTCACTTCGACCTCCTCCGCGAGGACGCCGCCGTCGCCGGCCTCCTCGACAAGCTGCTCGACAGCGACCGCCTGCCCTGGTTCCTGGTCCGGCCCGGCGCGACCTCCGGCTGGCTCCCCGCCGCCCAGCGCGAGACGCTGGTGGGCGAGCTCTGGCAGCTCAAGCCCTCCCTGCCGAAGGAGCTCGCGAGCTTCACCGACGCCCTCCGCGAGGTCGACGGGGACGTGCTCGCCCACGACCTGCTCTGACTCACCGTGCACGATTCTGCTACGGCAGTCCGCACCGCGACGCGTCAGCGAGCGGAGGCCATCGCTGGCACCAAGCCTGGGTGCCCTCCCGAGCCTCCGCTCCCTGACAGTCGCGGTGCGGGTGGCAATGCCCCCACTGTTCGACCATCTCGCCTGGTGATTTGGAGGTGCCCGATGAGCTCTCGAACGCCCTTCCTCGCGATCGCGATCGCCCTGGCCATGGCGGGGTGCGCCGGCTCGCCCGTGCTGGTGATGGAGATCACCCACGAGCCGCCCCGCGCCATGAGCCCGCGCCTCGCCGAGCTCTTCGTCGCCGGCCCCCCGCAGCGCCCCTACCTCGAGGTCGGGGTGATCACCGTCGCCGGGGGCTCGTGGAGCAGCGCGCACCAGCTCCTCAAGGCGATGGTGCAGGACGCGGGGAGCAAGGGCTGCGACGGCGTCGTCATCACCTCCGAAGGATGGAGCCAGCGCGGCGGCTGCCTGGTGTGGCCCGACCCCGCGCCCGCACCCGAGCCCCGGTCGGCCGCGCCGCCGGCGCCCGCGCGCCCGTGAGATCCCGCGAGGGGCGTGAGACGGATCCCGTTTCTTTGCACTCGCCCCTCACTTGAGCATAGTCCTCCCATGCTGCGACCGGCGTGCCTCCTCCTGACCTCTGTGCTGGCCCTCGCCTCCACGGCCTGCGCGTCCCGCGTCGCCCCGCCCCCGCTCGCGCCCGCCGTGCCGCCCCGGCTCGCGGCCGTCCCCGTCCCGCCGCCGCCTCCGACCGTGCCCCCCGGGCACCTGCCCCGCGTCGAGGTGGACCGCATCCTCACCACCCAGGGCCCGGTCTGGGTGCTCCGCCAGATCATCGTCGATCCGGTGCTGCGCCGCGACGGCAAGTTCACCGGGTGGCGCGTGGTCGGCCTGCCCGAGGAGTGGAGCCGGATCGACGTCAAGCCCGGCGACGTCATCACCCGCGTCAACAGCCTCTCCGTGGAGAAGCCCGAGAACTTCTGGGACGTCTGGGCGAGCGTGGCCCGGTCGCCGGAGGTCAAGATCGAGCTCACCCGGGACGGCGCCGCACGGCAGGTGGTCATCCCCATCGACGGCGCCCCCTCGGCCGAGACCGCCAGGGCGCTCGAGCACGCTCCCGGCCCGCCGCCCGCGGTGATCGACGGCCCGCCGGCGGCACAGCGCTCGATCCAGCTCGGCGGCGCCGCGGCCGAGCCCACGAACGAAGACGCCTACTGACCTCGGCTACTCCTCCACCGGCGCCGGCGTCTCCTCCACCGGCGCCGGCGTCTCCTCCACCGGCGCCGGCTTCTCCTTCGCCACGGGGATGACCTCGCGTGCTCGCGCCGGCTCCGGCGTGTACGCCATCATCACCACCGCGCGCACGTCCGGAGTCCCGATGCCCCCGGCGAGCGCCGGCCCCGCGCCGCCCCCGAGCTCGAAGGTGTCACTGAAGCGATAGCGCACGTCGAGCAGCAGCTCGGCGTTGGTGGTGGCGGTGCGCACGTCGCTCACGGTGACGGCGCCGCTGGCCTCCGGCCCGATCTGGAGGCGCCGGTCGTCCAGCAACAGGACGCCGGCCCCAGCTCCCCAGGTGACCATCGTCCCCAGCCCGACCCCGGCGAAGGTCTGCGCGGCGCGGACGTCGACCCCCAGCGCCGCCGACCAGACGACGCGATCCCCACCGCGCCCCCCGATCACCACCTCGGGCTTGCCGCGCACGCGCCCGTCGCTCACGAACGTCCCTGTCCCCGAGGCCCCCGTCGGCAGCCACACGTGACCGGCGACCGCGATCTGGAAGGGATCGGCGTCCTCCCCCCAGAGCCGGACCCGCGCTCCCAGGCGCAGATCGCCGAACTGTGCCTTGCCCGGCGACAGGAACATCTGCCCGCCCACCGTGGGATCGGCGCCGCTCTGGTAGACCGCGACCGGGACGTCGACATCGAGGTAGAGGCGGTGCCAGAGGGCGAACCCGCCGTTGAAGTGGAGGACGAGCTGACTGGCGACGACGGCGCCCAGGCTCGCCTCGCCGGGGAGGCTGCGCAGGACCAGGGGGTCGTGGGCGTAGTCGGCGAGGAGCATGAGGTGCAGGGTCCGATCGCCGCTCACGGAGGGGGACGGGACGCCGAGCAGGCGGTCGCCGGCGGGCGCGACGTCGAAGCGATCGAGCGCGAAGCCCGCCTGCTGGGCGGCGGCGCTGCTCGAGGCGAGGGTGGCCGCGAGGAGGGGGGCGAGGATCCGGCGCGTGCGCATGCGGTGGCCGCGATGGTAGGTTCCGCGGGCGCAAGTCGCGCCGACAATCGTGGCGAAGACCGCAGGGCGGGGCGCTCGCCGCGGCGACCGGGGGGGCTTCCGGCCGATCCGGGCGCGGCACCGCGGCGCGAGGGATGGTCCGAGCTCCGGAAAAACGGGCCGAGCCTCGAAAAAACGGGCCGAGCCTCGAAAAAACGGGCCGAGGCTCCTTCCGCGCCATCGGACCCTCGTCCCGGCGCGACGAGCCTCGTGCCGCGCCGTCGCACCCTCGTATCGCGCCATCGCACCCTCGTTCCGGCGCGACGGGCCTCGGTCCGCGCCGTCGCACCCTCGTTCCGAGGAAATGAGCCTCGAAAAAAAGTCCGAGCCTCGTGCCGCGTCATCGGACCCTCGTCCCGACCGGCCGAGGCTCCTTCCGCGTCACCGGACCCTCGTCCCGACCGGCCGAGCCTCGTCCCGACCGGCCGAGGCTCCTTCCGCGTCATCGGACCCTCGTCCCGACCGGCCGAGCGTCGTTCCGTCGGGACGAGCCTCCTTCCGCGCGGTCGGACCCTCGTCCCGACCGGACCAGCCTCGTACCGACCGGACCAGCGTCGTGCCGCGCCCTCGGACCCTCGTACCGACGGGACGAGCCTCGTACCAGCGGGACGAGCCTCGCACCAGCGGGACGAGCCTCGTACCACCCCTCCGACCTGGCGACCGATGGGACGAGCGTCTCATCGCGCCACGGACGGTCCCACCCACCCCCCAACTCCCGTACCGACGGTGCCGGCGTCGGACCGGGTCGCCGACGGCCGGGAAACACCGCGCGCGCCTCCGCGTCGCCGGCGAGCGCCGCGATCCTCCCCCGACGCTGGCCCCGGCGACGAGAGCCCGCTCACGCGGGGAGCGCGCTCACCGGCCGGGGCCCACCTTGGCCCGGACGATGTTGGCGAACGTCTGCACCGAGAACAGCCCGAGGATCTCGCGCGGCCGCAGCCCCGGCCCGATGCGGTCGCCCGCCTCCGGCATCAGCTCGCGCAGCCGCGCGAGCCCCGCCTCGGAGAGCACGCCGCCGGGGGCGAACTCGTCGTCGGTGAGATCGCCGCGCGCGGCGCGCTCCATCTCGCCGCGGGTGATCTGGATGTGAAACGTCTGCTCCACCTTGAAAACGATGTCGAGGAAGTCGAGCGACTCGGCGCCGAGGTCGGCCATCAGGATCGACCCCGGCCTCACCGTGCCGGGTGGCGCGGCCAGCGCCTCGGCCACGATCCCGCACACCACCTCTTCGATGCTCGCCTCGCTCATCGCGGCTCCTCCGGGTCGTCCTCGAACCAGACCGTCACGCGCGCGAGGGGCTTCCTCGGCCTGGGCTCCGCCGCCGCGACCGGATAGCCCAGCGCCACCGCGCCGACCATGCGCCAGGGATCCTGGATGCCCAGCAGCGCGTGGATCTCGGCGCGGGCGACCATCGGGCCGGCCATCCAGCAGGCGCCCAGGCCCTCGGCGTGGGCCTGGAGGAGCAGCGCCATCACCGCCGCGGAGGTGGAGCAGAGCTCGGCCGCCATGGCGCTCGCGGTGGGGAAGCGCGCGGGATCCTCGCCCGCGGAGGCGAGGAGGTTGGCGAGGAGATCGGGGTACTCGCGGTACTGGGGGACGACGATGGCGGCCGCGCTCTCCAGCGGCTCGAAGAAGAAGTCGCCGTAGGAGCCGAAGTCCTCGGCGTGGTGGCTCCGCTGGACGATGGCCGTGAGCGCCGCGCAGCGCTCGCGCACGGCGGCGACGAGCCGGCCCCGCAGCGCGGGCGCGGTGACCACGGCGAAGCGCCAGGGCTGGCGGTTGGTGCTGGAGGGCGCGGTGATGGCCGCCTCGAGCACGCGCACCAGCGCCGCGCGGGGGATGGGCGCCGGGGTGAAGGCGCGGAGGCTGCGCCGGGCGCGGAGGAACGCGAGGTGATCGTCGCCGGAGATCATTCGAGCTTGAAGCCGCCGTCCACGTTCCAGACCTGTCCCGTCACGTAGCTCGCGTCCTCTCCGGCGAGGAACGCTATCACCTTGGCCACCTCTTCGGGCCGGCCCAGCCGCCCGAGCGCCACCCGACGGGTGAGCTCGCCGGGGGCCAGCGCCTTCAGCTCGGCGGTCATGGCGGTGTCGATGATGCCGGGCGCGACGGCGTTGACGCGGATCCGGCGGGGCGCGAGCTCCACCGCGAGGGCGCGGGTGAACGCCTCCACCGCACCCTTGGACGCCGCGTAGTTGCTCTGCCCGCGCCCGGGGCGGGTGGCCGCGACCGAGGAGACGTTGACGATGGCCCCGCGGCGGCGGCTGATCATGGGCCGGCACGCGGCGCGGCAGCAGTTGACGACGCCGAGCAGGTTGACGGCGAGGACCGCGTCGAAGTCGGCGGGCTCGCTGGCGCCGAGGAGGGTGTCGCGGGTGATGCCGGCGGAGCAGACCAGCGCGTCGATGGGGCCGAGCTCGGCCTCGACGCGGGCGACCATGGCGGCGGCCTGCTCGGGGTCGGAGACGTCGGCGGCGAGGGCGAGGCCGCGGGGTACCGAGCCGACGAGGGCTTCGGCGGAGGCGCGGTCGTGGAGGTAGCCGACGGCGACGGTGAAGCCGCGGGACGCGAGCTCGCGGGCGGTGGCGGCGCCGATGCCTCGAGACCCGCCCGTGATCAGCGCCACGCTCACGCGACCTCCACCCGTACCGCACCCGCCAACCCGGGCGCCCCCGTCACGATACCCAGCGCCGCCCGCGCTCGCGACGTCTCCGCGGCGAGCACCGGCCGCAGCGCCCCCCCTGCCACGCGCTCGAGCCCGGCAATGGGTGGCAACACGCTCCCGCGCAGGATCTCCGCCAGCACGATCGCCCGCACCACCGCCGCCGCCGCCCCCACGGTCCCCATCGCCGCAGCGCTCGCCACCAGCGCCACGCCCTCACCGACCACGGCGCCGACCGCCTCACGCTCCGCCGCGTCCTCCGCTGGCAGCGCGCGCCCCGCCCCGTCGACGAGCCGGACGCCTCCGTGCTCCACCGTCAGCCGCGCGACGACCGCCCCCAGCAACTCCCCGCCAGGCTCCCCCGCGCTCCCATCCGCCCCCGTGGCCGCCGCGATCCACGCGAGCGCCGGCCCCTCGTTCCCGAGCACCAGCGCCGCCGCCGCCTCCCCCGGCACCGCTCCGCACGCGCGCGCATCGTAGGGCGCTCGCAACCTCTCCAGCGGCTCCGCCGACACCGCACCTCGCGCCGCGAGCTCGACGAGTGTCTCGGCCGTGATCAGCGAGTCACAGGCGACCACCAGCGCCCTGTCGATCGCCCCCTCCGCCAGCGCGCGCGCCGCCGCGGCGATCGCCTCCGCCCCGGCCACGGCACCGCCGAAGGTGGCCCCCTCGCCCAGCGCACGCACGTCGATCGAGATCAGCGCGTGCGCGTTGTTGGAGAGGTGCTCGAGCATCCAGAACGGGTGGATCCGGCGGAGCCCGCGCTCCCACGCGCCCTTGCCGTCCGGGTCCTGCCCGGCGAGCGCCGGCAGCAGCGTGTCCCAGCGCACCCGCAGGCCGCCCACGGCGCAGAACAGCCCGAGGCGCTCCGGCGCGACGGTCCCCGCGCGCGCGTCGGCCATCGCCAGCGCCTCGCGCGCGGCGGCGACGGCGTGGAGGCCGAGGCGATCGAGGAAGCGTCCGAGCTTGGAGGCCGGCGGCGCCGAGGTGACCGGCGCGGTCAGGCAGCCGAAGCGATCGTCCTGCCGGGCCGCGCGCTCGCCGGCGAGGAGGCGGCCGAGGACGCCGTCGACCGTGTCGCCGAGGGGCGTGCGCCAGGCATGGCCGAGGACGCGCGCACCGCGGCTCACGGAGAGCTCCCCAGGACCACGCTGACGTTCTGCCCGCCGAAGCCGAAGGAGTTGGTGAGCGCCACGCTCACCGCGAGCCGCCGCGGCGCCTCGCCGACGATGTCGAGGTCGCACTCCGGATCGCGCTCCCGATGGTGCGCAGTGCCAGGGCAGAGGCCGCGCTGGAGCGGCAACAGGCACGCGGCGATCTCGATCGCGCCGGACGCGGCCATGAGGTGACCGACCGCGCCCTTGATGGAGCTCACCGGGACCCGCTCGGCGTGCGCGCCCAGGGCGCCGCGGATCGCTCGGACCTCGGCGGGATCGTTGAGGACCGTTCCGGTGCCGTGCGCGTTGACGTAATCGACGGCCGAAGGCGGGAGCCCGGCCCGCGCCAGCGCCCGCTCCATCGCGCGGCGGGCGGCGCTGCCGTCGGGGCGGGGCGCGCTCAGCCGGTAGGCGTCCTGGGTGCTGCCCCAGCCGAGCAGGCGCGCCAGCGGGCGAGCGCCGCGGGCAAGGGCGTGCGGCTCGGCTTCGACCACGAAGAGCGCGGCGCCCTCGCCGATGACGAGGCCGTCGCGGCGGCGGTCGAAGGGGCGGCAAGCATCCAGCTCGCTGCGCGGCGAGGGCGCGCCGATGCGCGACATCCCGCCGATGCCGAGCGGGTTCACCATCGAGTCGGCGCCGCCGCACAGGACGAGATCCGCGTCGCCTCGCCGCACCAGCGCCGCGGCGTGCGCCACCGCGAGACCGCCGGCGGCGCAGGCGGAGGCGTGGATCGTGGTGATGCCGCGGAGACCGAGGAGCTCTTCCACGGCGCGGGCGGCGAGGTCGACGGTGGAGCGATGGCGCACGGGGGGCAGCGCGGCACCGGGATCGGCCGACCAGTCGAGCGCGCCCTCGCGGAGCAGCACCGCGAAGTCGTCGAGGAAGCCGTGCTCGAGGCCGAGCGCGATCGAGAGCCCCGCGTCCGCGGCGTCGCGCGGGCCGCAACCGGCGTGGCGCCAGGCCTCGGCGGCGGCGAGGACGGCGAAGGCGACCTTGCGATCGCGGAGGCGCCCCTCGCGCTCCCAGCAGCTCGCCAGGGCCATGTCGACGCCGAGCGAGCCGAGCCACGCGCCATCGGCGCGCCGGACGGGGACCTCGGCGGCGACGCGGGTGGGGAAGGTCCGGGCATCGAAGGACTGGATCGGGCCGACGGCGCTGCGGCCGGCGGCGAGCGCGTCGAGGAAGGTCGCGGTGCCCACGCCGAAGCCCGAGACGACGCCGACGCCGGTGATGACGGGGGTGATCACCGGTGGGGCTCCCTCGCCAGGGTGACCAGGCCCAGGTCGCCGTCGATGCCGGCGCTCAGCACCAGGGCGCGGGCGGACGATCCCGCGGTCAGGAGATCGAGCGCGCTGACCCAGGCCAGCGCGGGGGTCGCCGCGAGCGACTCGCCGAGGCGCCGGGTCACGTCGAGGATGGGCGCGCCGGGGAGCGCCCGACGCGCGAAGCGGTGGAGAGCGGCGCGCGCGGCCTCGCCCCAGGGCGCGAGGATCAGGTGATCGACAGGCCGATCCGGCTCGCTCGCCACCGCGGCCTCGAGCACCTCCTCGAGGCTGTGCCGGCGACCAGCGAGCACCGAGGCCCGCTCGAGGTAGGCCAGCGGGGACCCGCCCCCGCCGATCCGCTCGAGCGCGAGCAGCGCCGCGCCCTCCCCGGGCACGAGACCGCCGGCCGCGAAGCCGTCGCGGCAGAGCTCGGACCAGGTGACCGGGTGGAGGGCCGTGTCGGCGCCGCCGGCGAGCGCGCGGTCGCAGTCACCCTCGCCGACGGCAAAGGCGGCCTCGCGGAGGGCGGTGACGGTGCCGCCGCCGCGCGAGAAGAGCGCCGCGTTGGGGCCCTGGATCCCGCTCAGGATGGCGCCGTGACAGAGGGTGAAGTTGTTGAGGACGTGGAACGTGAAGAGCGGGTTGGACGCCGCCAGCCCCTCGGCGCCGAGCCGCGCCGGCGAGACCTCACCCTGGGCGTCGAGGCTCCCGAGGAGCATCGCCAGCATCTCGGACACCGGGCCGCCCGAGGCCCCGACGCCGAGGAAGTAGCCGGTCGCTTCCGCGCCACCGCGGAAGCCCGCGTCGGCCAGCGCCTCCCTCGCG
>Ga0302267_10000726_pt1 | contig 43942 bp, 61 predicted proteins | sample III_Bog_E1_3_FD_194555 | JGI IMG/M metagenome (GOLD analysis project Ga0302267, IMG submission 194555) | Peat permafrost microbial communities from Stordalen Mire near Abisko, Sweden - III_Bog_E1_3 | ecosystem: Environmental > Terrestrial > Soil > Wetlands > Peat | place: Sweden: Abisko...
TTGCGACGTCGCAGGGGACGTCGCATGGGACGCCGCACGGGCCGCCGCACGGGTCGTCGCACGGGCCGCCGCACGGGACGCACTCAAACCGACCACGACCGCCCTGCAGGCCTCTGCGGTCGATCTGGTCAAGCGCATGTGCACCCTGTCTGACGCAGACCTGGAGCCAACGGCATGACCGATCACCCGAAGGAAGTGTGGATGGAGAGGTCCAGCGGCCTTCTCTGGCATCAAACATATAGGTATCGCTTCCCCAACGCCATCCGCTACGTCCCCGCCACCGATCTCGATGCTGCGAGGCGGGAGGTTTGGGAGGAAGCGATCAAACAGGCCGAGGGAACGCCGAAATTCGGCTACGGCCAAACGACGAAAGAGGCCATCATCAGCAACCTCCGCGCCGCCCGTGATGCAGCGGGAGGGGAGACTGAAACTCGGAGCCAGATAGGTGCGCCTCACGCTGGCTTAAACGATGGCGGGTCACAAGCAGCCACGTCCGAGACCCCATCCCCCGACTTCACGCCCGCTGGCCATCACATCGCGACGGTGGAGGCGGTGTGCAAGCACGTCGGAACGCGTGGAAACGTGCCGACCATGACCAAAAACTGGATCGTGGCTGGCCTACGCGCCCACTTCCTACCGCCCGAACCTCCCAAGATGACACAAGAGGAAGTGGATCGGTTGCGGGAGGCGTGGATCGAGGCGGCGGAGGCTTATTAGCGGGACCCCAGCCCGTTGAGCGCGGGCCATGCGAATAAGGCGGCACGCGACAAAGCATGGACAGCCTACCAAACCGCCCGCACCGCAAGAGAGGGAGAGGGAGAATGATCCGAGTCTGCCCAGAGCGCGACGCAGTTTGCCCGCACGGCATGGACTGTCCCTACGTCCTTGACCGCTACGAGTGCAAGCCGGAACCCAGGCCCGAAACGCCACCAATGGCCAACCCTCAACGCCATGCGGAAGAGGTGGGGTGATGGCTGAAAAGCACCACGCCGATCATGGGCCGATCTCTGCCGAGCATCACGCGCTGATGAACAGCCTGGCGCACGGTCTGGACGAAATCTTCAACGGCAAGGACTGCCCCGCCGACAAGAAGCGCGTCGGCTTCTTCCTGACCGTGTTCAACCTTGATGAATCCGAGGGTCGTTTCAACTACATCAGCAACGCCGACAAACTAGATGTGCGGGTGATGCTGAAAGACGTTCTAGCGCGCATCGAAGCCAGACTTTCACCAGAAGGAACAGCATAATGACCACTACAGGCGAAACCCTGACTTTCGGACAAAAGGCCGTGGGCCTTACATTCAATCCGTCGGCTGATGCCGCCGTGAACGAGTGCAAGCTAACCCACGCTGCGGCCATCGATCAGATGGACACCTTCCGCAATCTGCCGACAACCTCGCCGGAGGCGAAGCGGCTCGCGTCCATCGCCATTACCGAACTTCAAGGCGCCCAGATGTGGGCGGTGAAGGCGCTAACGTGGAAGCCATGACCTCCCCCACAAACCCCACGGACAAGCTGGTGGAGGCGCTGAAACATGCGCGCGGATGGGTTGTGACGTGTTCGGAGTCCGCCAAGGCCAGACGCGACCTCAAAGAGATCGACGCCGCTTTGGACGCCTACCGCAGCCGCGCACAGGACGATGGAGTGACGATGCTTGTCGGTCAAGAATGGCTTGACCGCAAGACCGCCTCTGACCCTGACGACGCCGACTGCGAAGTGCGCCCTCCCCTGATCGTCACGGACAAACTGGTGGAGGCGGTGGCGAGGGCGCTCTGCATCAGTCGCGACGGGCTCGACCTGTCCCGCGAGAAGGACCGCAAGTATCTCGAAGGCGAATGGTCGGACTGGAAAGACGAAGCCCGCGCCGCCCTAGAAGCCGCCCTAGCCCGCTCCGGTCCAGCCGAACACGACCGCGAGGAGTTGCTTGACACGATCGCGGACGCGATTGGCGACAGTATGGATATGGACTGGAACTACCGCGACGGTGCGCGATCAGTGCTTGCAGCGTTGGTGGCTGAAAACATCGTGAAGGTGAAACCATGACAGACTTTGCTTGGCTGATCGAGGCCCCCGGCGCTCAATATCTCGAAACGATCACCATAGGCCATTACCCCGCTTTCCGGTGGACAAATGACCACGACAAGGCCCTGCGGTTCATATCTAAAGACCAAGCCGATGGCGTCATGATGGCGGTTCGTCGCATGGAGCCCGCGCTGTTCGCGTTCGAGAGCACGCTTGGCAACGCATGGCCCCGCGAACACGGATGGCTAGCCCTCGCCACACCGCCTGATCCACCGGGATTGAGCGAGGAGGAGGTTCGCATTATGAGCAACGCCTTTTGGATCAACCCCAAGCCGACGACCGGCGACGAAGCGATGCGGAATGCTTACGCCGCCTTGATCGCGCACAGGGGAAAAGGGTGGAAAGGATGAAGAGAAACCCCACTCCCCTTCCAGTGGTTCGGCCAGATTTGGCAGCGCGATGGTTTTCCGATGCGCTTTTCTTCTATCGCCTTTGTGATCTGTGTCGCGTGCCGGAAGGTCAGGCAGAACTCTCGCGTGATGCTCGACGATTGGAAATCCGTGCAGCCCAGGCAGACTACGCCACCTACAGGGTTCTCTGTTTAGCGGAAGGGATGACCCCTGTGGAGCCCTATGATTGGACGGAGCAATACGTTGGCGACCGTCGCCCGGCAGAATTTACTTACCAGGGCGTCACCTATCGGAGAGACCAATGACCGCACTGCTGGATCATGCCACGGAGGTCGTCGTGATCGCCGTCGAGGACTTATACGACGAAGTGCCGCCCGGTTTCCACGATAGCTTGTGCGGGTCGGTTTACGACGCTCTCGCCCTAGCCCTCGCCCGCGCTCAACCGGAGGGGTGGAGGCTTGTGGACAAAGACACCCCTCAAAACATGAAGGCTCTGTTCTTTCTAGACTATGCCGATGACATGAAACCCGAAGCAGGGAGCATGTTCGCATGGCACTCAATAGAGGAGCGTTACCATTTCGGCAAATACGGGTGCTGGTCGTCCATTTACAAGGCAACACATTGGATGCCGTGGAGCTATCCGGTGCAACCCGCCGCCCCCAACGCTCCCTCCCGCCCTTCAGAGCCGATCAGGGGGGGAGTCGTGAAAGCGACGAGCCGTCCTGCGCCATGCTCCGTCACCTTCCTGCCTTCGATGACACGCCAGAAGCAGACCACGATTGGGAATCGTTCTTTGCGCGCGTCGGGAAAGACCTCGGCGAATATGACGACGGCGGCAGCCTTCTCATTGAGGATCGTGACCTGCGCTCTCTGATTTTCGCTGCCCGACGTGGCGCTCTTGAGGCGTCAAGACGGGCAGACGATGACGGCAACGGTATGAACACCCCATGACCCGCACCCTCCCCCTTCTCCTCCTCACCCTCCTATCAAGCTGCTCTATCGTCCAACACGCCTCAGTCGGAGCCCTTACCCTGGCAAGCCCTCATTACCGTAGTCATGTGAGCGCGGCGAGGTGAGGCAACAAAAAACCCACCGGCTTGCACCGGTGGGTCTGATGGTTCCTGACTGTGAGTCGGGATTAGCCAGTTGGGGCAGAGGTATCCGCTGCCGTAGTGGCAGGAGCCGGGGGCGGCGGGTTGAGGGCCGCGTTGTTGGTGGCCAGCTGAGTGTTGGCGGCGTCGAGGGCATCGGCCGCACTGGTCAGGACGGTTTCATCCGGACCAGTCTGGAGCGACGCAATCTCGGCCGTGGCAACGCCGGTTGCCGTTGTGTTGGCCGCCACAGAGGCGACGACCGCCCCCACAGAGGCGGTTAGACGATCAGAGGCTGTAGACATATTGTTCCTCCTGAGGAGAGAGATGATATAGAGTTGGAGGCCTAAGATGGCTAGTCCAATGCTCACGGCCAAAAAGAGCACGGACAGGGCGATTGCCCCCGCCATGCCAGAGCACATGGCTCTAGCCGGTGGGAGCGGAAGGTGCCGGGGCCAGGGCTGCTACGGCAGAGAGCGGGGCCGCAGCAGCAGCAAGGCCCGCAACAGCGCGGGTAAAGCCAACAGTGGCGACACTGGACGTAATGGCTCCAAGGTCAGAGATGCCTGCCGTGACGAGAGCAGACGCTGACACGCCAAGAGCCGAGTTGCCTGTCACCTTCTGAATGAAGTTGGCCGCGCCCTGCTCAGCCGCGTCAACGCCAGTCGTGATGAAGTTGGCGATAGCCGGGTTGCCTTTGGCGACCAATAGGGTCGCCGCGTTTTCCCCGACCGTGATGAAGTCTTGGATCTGTTTCTGGATGCCGGGATCAACACCCTCCACCCATTTGGCGATCAGGGCAGCTTCCTTGGAGAGGTAATTGATCCCCTTCAGAAAGTCGTCCCATAACATAACAGCTTCCTTCTCGACCGGAGCGAGGAAGTTCTGAACGTCTTGTTCAAGCGTCGGCATGATATTCTCCCTTATGGACCGTTCATGGCCCGTTGCTGTGCGGTGATCCAGCCTTGGAGCGCGGTCAACCTTTCGGCGTCGGCGCGACATTCCCCATAGTTGGTGACGATGACAGACCCAAAGCGGCTGGCTGTAATGGGACTGGGGCTGTCATTAGTGACGCCGGTGGGGAGGGGAAGTGCGGACAAGTCAACGCCGTCTGCTGCGGCGTCGTGCAGGCGCACAAGGCCAACAGGCAGAGGGAAGTTACGGTCCACTTGAGGAGTGATAACAACGGGGATCTCCTTGGTGAGGGTCCTGGTTATGTAAACGATCTTCGCCTGCGCCGCACGCTCTCGTGTGTCTGCACTGGCGCTGATTTGTAACTGCTCAGCGCCAACCACCTTGGCATGGGCCGTTGCCTTGGCCTCAGCTGCCTTGATGGTGGTCAACTGAGCCTTGAGACTCTGCGGCGCGATCCAGGTCCAATGGAAGAACAGCACGTGGACATGAAACTGGGGATAGTCCGGAGGGCGGCGGTCGTACCACAGGCCGGTGCCGAGACCCATCCAATAGAGCGCCGTCGCGCAGAAGAGGCCAATGAGGGTCTGAAGGACCTTGACCATCATGCCAATCGGGCTCCGACGGCCTTGTTAACCTCGAGGATGTCGCGGGGTCCATCAAGCGTTGCGCAGACGCGGCCTATCCAGTAGCCAAACTGGCCTTTGGTCTGCGGAAAGGCGGGCACGGTCCTGCCATCCACAACCTTGGTGAAGTGTGCGTCTTCGTCAAAGACCTGATCAATGATCTTGTCAAGATCAACCATTGGCCATCTCCAGGGCTTTTGCGGCGGCGGCCTGGGCGCGGTTGTCCCACCCTCTGCCAAACGTGTCGTAGGTCGATAGGCTACGGTAGAACGCCTCATGAGCCGAGGTGAAGTTCGCCACGAGGACTGGTGCGCTCAAGGCATTGACGGCGGCTAAGGTTGCGGGTCCAATGATGCCATCAGCCGTCACGCCTGCCGCCTGTTGAAGCGTCTTGGCGGCCCGTCCCGGGCCGGAGTTGACGCAGGCGTCGAACACCAGCAGGTCGACGCCGGTCTTTAGGCCGTCACACTGCACCACATTCCAGTAGAGGCTGTGATAGATCGGGGCGACTTGCTCCGGAGTCAGATTTGCAACGTCCTCCGGTGTCGCAGGGTGGCCCTCGTAGTGGCTGAGGGTGGCAATCGTCACGCCAAGATTAGTCACGCCCCCTGGATCACGGGGGTTGTCGACGTAGCCGCCCTCTTCTTGAAGGGTAAAGGCCAGGCAGTTGGGCCAGTTGGCGGAACTCACGCTGCGGTCTCTTTCGTAATCACTGGATCAGCCGCGCTGGACTTCACCGTGACCTCCTGCGGATGGTCGGAAGAGATCGGGGTCGAGTTGATGACGGCGTTGCTCTGCTGTTCCATGACCTTGGATCCGGTGGCCGTGCCACCGAAGTTGAAGGCGACAACCGCGCCAAGGCCCGAGCCGCCGAGGATCAGGACGGCGATGGTCATGAACTGAGTGTTCTGGAGAAGGTCCTCGTGGTCCTCAACCATGGTAAGGATCTTGAAGGCCAGGCCGAAAATGCCGAACATCACCCAGACGCGGACGCCGGGGATGAACTTGGCAATGGCATCGGCTTTGTTCGTGTTCACTTCCCGGTCCCTCCGGATGAGTGGATGATGGTCGAGTTGACCTGCTGCGGCTGATTGTTCTGAAGCTGGGCCGCCACACGCAAAGGCTCAAGAAGATAGAGTTGGAAGGCCATCCAACCCAGCAGGCCGATGAACAAGACGCCGAGTCCGGTCATAATCCATTTCAGCTTCTCGTCGATGCCCCTGTAACGCTCTGAGCACAATTCCTCATGCGCGTCAATCTTTGCAAATGCGCCCGCCAAAGATCTGTCCCCACTGTTCTGCGACAAGTCAAGCCCCTTCGTGCCTCAAATTCATGAATAGGGCGGACTTCCGCCTCCACTGTTCGCCAATCCATCCTCATCTGGTTCCGGGTATGGCTCGCCTGGATGTTCCGCCAGCCACTCGATGCGTTTGCGCTCTTCCTCAGAGGTCGGCATCACTTCCACACTCCTGTGCAGGGCGGCGTCCCTGGTGGCGGGCAGACCGTCACCGCCCCGGCTGGATTGCCTGAGCCGTCTTTGGGCATGGAGCCACTCGGCGTCAGCAGCATAAGCACCTTGGCCTCGATACCCGCAGCAGAGAGGCCCGTCCATGTCGCGGTGCCCATGGTTGCGGTCGGGTCTCCGTTGGCAAACAGCGTGGCCTGGTTGGCGTGGTTTGCGCTGGCGCTCGCGGCGTTCGTGACCGTCGTGTTTGGCGGCGGATAATTGACGGGGCTGCTGAAGCACCCGTCACTATTGCTGAAAGGTGATGCGGTGCCGTTGACGATCCGGCCCGTGCCAAAGATGTTTGTGAGCGTCGTGGTCCCGCCATAGTAGGTGATCGGCAGGGTGCATGAAGGCGTGGAGGATGTCTGCCCGACTTTGGTAAACTGTATCCACGGAACCGAGGACGGGTAGTCCTGTGTCGAGCGGAAATTGGCGTTCCAACCATAGACGCCGCCAACCTTCGGCATGTTTTCGACGGCGCTACAGTGGCCTGCGGAAGGCGGCGCGCAGTTGGCCCATGACGGCGTAGGCGATCCCACTGAACTGCCGTCCGCATAGTAGATCGTCTCAAGGGGGCCAAAGCCGATGTCGATGGGGGTCGGAGTGGCGGTGATAGTGATATTCGTGGCGCTGTTCACCGTCGCGTTGAAGTAGGTCCAGGGAACATCGGCGGTCGTTGTGATGTATTCAACGACCGTTACGTTCTGGATGTAGTTCGTCGTTCCTACGTCACCAAAGCCGCCGTTGAACGACATGCCGTTGGTTTCGCCGCCGCTGTAGATCAGATCGTTCAATTGCACGAGGCCCATGCCCGCACTCGCAAAAGTTATCGGAGCGCCAGCAGAGCCAACGTCGGCGGGCGTGAAGCCGAAGAAACTTGCGGTTGTTCCCGCACCGCCGGTGCCTGACAACAGCTTGGCGATCTGCGCCGTGCCGGTCCAGCTGGCGGAAAGAAGGCGGGTGCTGGGAATGATGGCCGTGGTGTTGGTTACGACATGCAAAATACCGCCCGAAATATAGCCGGTAAAATTGTCGTTGCCGCCCGCAAAGGGCGGCCCCTGCGCATTGGCGTAGCCGTTGCCTTGAATGCCGATGAATTTGTTGACGATCCAGCATTGAGGATTGCCCCCATTCGCGGCCTGGAAATAGTCAAGGTGCTGGTTGTTTACCCGCGCTGGCTGAATGACAATCGTATGGGTCAGCTGATAACAGCCGTTGTAAACGAAGAACGCATTGCCGGCGAAACCGTTGATGTAGAGGTCGTTGAACACAACCGGCGCGGTTGGATTGCAGTTGAAGCCGATCTTGCCTCCCTCCGCGAAGCCCGAAACAACATTGGTTCCGACAAAGCTATTGACCGTCAGGCAGACGGTAGCGGACGTATCATGTGCCGAAGCGGCGGCGCGCGGGTAGTCATTTGACGCCACGATGGCGTTCTGCTGATAAGTCGGGTTCGGAAATGAGGCGAAATTTACGCCATCATTGTTCATCGTGATCCCGGCATTGGTGTTGGTGTAGTCGTTCGTGTTGCTGAACGTCCAAAAGCCGTAAATGGCGCTGGGGAAATTGTTTGCGGTGGCGGGTTCGCCGGTCAGAATGATGTTGTTGATCTGGATGTTTCGCATAAGCCCGCTTTGGGCAAACGCGAGAAGGCCGCCAGGGCGAGCCGTGTCGGCCCAGGTGAAGATGCAAGGGTAGCCGCCCGAGCAGTCAAAGTCCTGCGTGAACAGGTATTTGTTGGATCCGCTTCCGAGGTTCACGGTTCGGTTGATTCCGACCGAAAACTGGATCGTCGGGTTCGTCGTATTGTTGGTCAAAAACCCTGTAGGAACCACGCCTGTAGAGGCATCAAGATCGCCATAGTTGACAACCGGCGTGGGCGTCGCGCCGCCCGGAACGGTGATCGTGATCGTCCCCGGCGTGCCTCCTATTCCGAGGGAGTTCTTGGCAACAATGCTGAAGGTATAAGGGCCGCCGTTAAGATGGTTCGTGACGCCCTGGGCGCTGGGCGTAGGCGTCAAGGCTCCTGCGCCCTCAGCGACCGTCAGAGCGCCCCCTGCGGTGCTTGGGATGGTCGTTCCCGACCCTTGGCCTAGCTGCCAGTCGCCTGATGTCCCGCTCGTCTGGTAGATCGTCCATGAGGTAGGAACCGTGGCTCCTGCGGACTGAAGGCCAAGACCAAAGACAAAAGCGCCGTAGGACGAAACGTCTTGATTGCTCAGGTGGACCCCGCCGAATCCCCGAGGGGTGTAGCCACCGAACGGATAGGTCACGCTGTTGAGATTGATCGGCGGGAAAGCCTGGCTACCAGTGTAGATTAGCCGGAACCGACTGGCTGAAGCGTGAACCGGCGCAAGCCCGATCAACAGGGCGGCGATGGCGGCAATGATGGCACGCATAGTCAGAAGGCCGCGCATTTTACAACCACTACGTCTCCGGTCGTCGGATTGGTCCCAAGGCCCGTAGTTCTGGCGTAGTAGTTGAAAACTACCTGCGCGGTGGTGAACGAGGCTTCCTCGACGACTTCGGAATTGGTGGTTGTATCGTGAGCGTCGCAAGCCCAGCCGTTAGTCGCGGCCGGCAAAGCGACGGTGCAAGTGGACGCACTGATTGTTCCCGAGACGGTGTAGTCAAATGCGACGCTGCCGGCCGCGTGCGTGATCGAGGTCGTTGCGCTCGCACCCCCACAAGAAGTAGCCGTGATCGTCGGAACGGTATTTTGCAGAACCTTGACGCCCTGAAACTGGATGGCGGCGGTGCCGGATACCGCGATGGCGGTCGAAAACGTCTGCGTGTTGCTAAAGCTCTGGGCCAAATTAAGCTGCGCCAGCGTTCCGGTATTGGCCGGGAAGGTGTAGGTGTAAGCGCCGGGGATCGTGAAACCGTAGCTGTAAGCGCCCGTTGCTGTGAACGTGGATCCGACCGCGAACTGAACAGCGGTCGCCGATGCGTAGGCGCCAAGGTTCAAGTTTGTTGGCGATCCCGTTCCAGACGCCACCAAAGGCCCCACGGTCGTTCCGTTGATGCGGACATAAGCACCTGCCGATGTCGTCCAGAAGTCACCGTTGTTAGGGCTGGTGGGGGCCGTGCCTTGCGGCAGGTTGAGGCCCGCGCCTGCCGTTGTTGCGGCCGCCATGGTTTGCAGGCCGGTAAAGGTATTGGCTCCGAGCGTCGCGCCCCCTGTGGACGCCTGAAACGATGGGTCCGCCGAAGCCCCGTTGCTCGTCAGGACGTAGCCCGTAGTTGAGGACGGCGCGACGAGGGTGACGGCGGACGTGCCCGCGCCGACGACTACGGAATGACTTGTGAGGGTGGCCGATCCTGTGCCGCCATTGGCAACGGTTACAGGCGTGGCAATTCCGGGGCCACTAATCGACTGCGCGAAAGCCGGGGCAGTCAGCAGACACGCGCAGAGCGCGGCAACGGCACGCCTCATTGTGACACCAGAACATAGGGATGCGGGTTGGTCGCGGCGGACGCCGAGATCGCATCTGTGATAACGATCCCCCCGCCGGCGCATTTGAACGTCGATCCGGGCGTGAGGGTGAAGCTGTTGGCCGTGGTCGGGCTGGCTGTGGTCGAATGGATATATATGACCTCAGTAGCCGTGCTCGGATTTTGGATGGTGCAATCATGGCGCGTGGAACTGGACGCCAGAATAGTCGTGAAGCTCGCTGTCGTTCCCGCTGTCAGACTGCCCGAGCCATCGGTGCTTGTGTAACCATTCGGGTAGGTCGGAGCAGGCGTCGCCAGAGACGCCAAAATCGAATCAAGGTCGGTCTTGCTCCCCAGATTGTAGCCCATGAGCGAGGGAGTAGAGATGGTATCGGATATGTGGCCAAGAGTGACGATTGACCCGTCAGACGCCGTGACCGCGAGCGATTGCGCGATGGTATTGGAACCGAGGGGGCCGGTGATGGTGGTTGATCCGCCACCCGCCACAACGTTGACATTGACAGCATGGTTGACTGTGTCGGTTGCGTCTCCACCGGCACTGTCTTGCTGGGAGACGGGTTGCGCGGCAAACGCGCCGCTCGCCACAAGGGCGATCCCAGCCACAGCGAGTATTGCGTTCCTTATCATTTGTAAAAGCTCACGTTGAGGGTTGCTGTGGCCACGACTTGGATGAATTTGAGCGCGGCAAGATCGCCTGAGAACAGAGTCGGAGCTGACCCAGCATAGACAGGCATACCAACAGACGCCGTAGGGTTGGTCCCATCGTCGCGCCAACGGACGTTTGCACCCTCAACCTCAACGTAGGCGAAGGTCGCCCCTGTTGGGACGGAAGCGAACCCAACAGCTGCCGACAGGTTGGTGATCTGCTCATAGCCAAGGGGCGTGGCTTGGTAGGGGGCTGCCGCGCCGCCACTTGACCCTGCTGCCGTGTAGAAGTCATAGGTGGTATTGACGAGGATGACAGGGATCGCGCCCTGAGGATTTGACTGTGAGTTGGGGAAGCCTGCCACTTTGATCTCCGGTTTCTAAAAGCCAACGACTTCCAAGAGGAAACAACAAAGGGCTCCTGTCACGTTGGTGTTGTGGACCTGCCACTTTGAGTTGATCTTTCCTATCGTCGCTGGATCAGCGATCCCAAGCGACGAAGGGCTGATTGGCTGGCCAGCCAGAGCCGCGCAGTTCTGACTGCGAACTATGATTGGGCCTGTGCCTGTGAAAGCAACTGGGTAAGTCCAGGTCGTCGTTGCGCTTGAGCCGCCGCCAAAGTCCTCAAGTTGAATGTAGGCCCACTGGTGCGTCAGGCCATTGGCGTCTGTCCACCATCCTGAGGAGCCTACTGTGCCGGGCGATGAACTGGCTCCGGGTGTAACGATCGCAGTCGACCCGCCCGAGTTAAAACCGAGAGCTCCGATGACGGTGGCAATAGGTTCATCTTGAACGGTCGCGGTGCCGGCGGTCAGGTTGCCTTTTAGCGTTTCGGCCGGAGCCTGGGCAAGGTCTGCATTAGCGACGGAGTTGTTGATGATGTTGGACGAGCCGACAGAGTTGGCCGCTAGCTTTGAGTTTGTTACGGCTCCAGCCGCGATTGTTGGATTTGGATAGGTTCCGGTCAGGTCGCCACCCGCCGCGTTGTTGCCTTGCTGCAAAGCTCCAGCTTGGCCCGCCGTCCACAGGTTGGCCGCGATGTCGCCGACGGCCCAGCTCAACGCGGTCGTTCCCTCTTGCGCCCGAACGATGGTCAGGCTGTCTGTGCTACGGGCCGTGCAGTGGACGATCTCACGCGTGGTCTGCGTAGCCGCATCCAGGAACGTCATCACGAAGAAGTCGCCGCCCGTTGGATTGGGGAACAAGGCCCCGGTCCCTGTGGCAAGGTTGGCAGTTGTCGCTCCTGAAGACAGTGTGCCTGCGAGCGTCGAGACGGCGTTGTTGGCAAAGAGGATGGTCATGTCAGTGCGGGTTGTTGTAGTTGACGGACACGTTCAAGGTCGTAGAGCCCATGTTCCCTGACGTGTCTGTCGCCGTCAACGACCATACAGCAGCTCTTGTCGGTATAGCGCCGTTGACATGGCCGCTCCACTGAGCGAGGGTCGAGATCGAGGAGTTGATTGTGATGGCTGAATCTCCAGACACATAGGCCCATAGATAATTATAGGTGCCGGTCCCTCCAGTGGCAGAAGGGACGACGGTATTGGTCGACACAGACCCTGTCACTGTGCTGTTGCCGGTGGCAGAGGTTGGCGTCACCACGGCCACGACAGGAGCGAACGTTGAATATATCGCTCCCCAAGTCGAGGCTTGGGCGTCAACTGGCCTGGAGAAAAAGACCGCCAGAGCAAAAGTCACACAACAGGCGATGAAGGCGATGACGCCCCACCTAGCCATCAGGAAAGGCCTGCCCCAGCGATCACCCAGCGTGTCGCGCCGACCTTTGTCAAGGTGGCCTCGCCACAAGGCGCTAGGCTTCTAGAGCCTGTCCCCCCAGAAGGAAGGTAGACCAGCGTGTCGCTCGTGATGGCTATGGTCACTATCCCGGCGCTACAATCGTTGACGAGGTCGATCTTGGTCACAACTTGAAACGCCACGGAAGAATTCGCTGGGATTGTCCAGGTTCTGGCCGTAGTATCACTCGAAGGGTGGTAGATCTGGCCACCGGCATCTCCGATTACCAAGGTGTATGAGGCCGACTGCGAGTTCTGAGTCGGACCAGCAAACCGGGTGTCATTTCCGGCTGCAAGGGTTCCAGATCCGGTACCAGCCAGGATGGATGCGGCCTGAGCCGCAGTCAGGGCCAGAGGCACACCAGAGGACCCGGTGTTGTTCCCCAGAATGGTTCCGGCAGCGATCGTAGATAGACTCAGGGTCACAGCACCCGTTGAGGCAGAGGCGCTGACGCCGCTCGATCCGGTGATCGAGCTGACGCCGCTCCCGCCCCCCGGACAACTTTGAAATGAAGGGTCAGAGCTCCCTCCGTTGCTTACAAAACATTGACCGGACGTCCCCAAGGAACCGACAGGATACAAAGCACCGGTGCCATTGCCAAGGACAACGGCGTGAGATGTGAGGCTGTTGGCGCCGGTGCCTCCATAGGCAGCCGCCAAAGTCCCTGTTCCAATGGCGCTAGCGCTGACTGGGTAGTCGGTCTTCGACTCCCATGCCGCGTTCCACTGCGCCGCCGTCCAAATTTGGCCATTCGTGATCGTGCCGCCATTCGGGACCGATTGCCCCTCCAGCAAGGTTGGGGCAATCAAGACACAAAGAATGATCAGAAAGAGATCAGAAAGGGCTTTCCCCAAACGTGAAGTCGCCAAAGGCACCGCCCGCTGCTATGACCACGGTGGTCGTTAATTGAAAAGGCATCTCAAGAATGCCCGCTCTGATGGCTTCCTTGAAGACGGTCGCGGCCGGCAAGACCGGGACCGTGATGGTGATGGCAAAGTCGCCTGTGAAGGCAACACTAATGCCGTAAGTCTGGTCGATGTTGGGACTGGAACCATTGATGCCGTAGAGGAACCGAATGATGCGCCGCTTCAGCCACTTTATGTTGAAGACCTTGCCGTCGCCCTTGTAGAAGTGCCAAGTCAGGCATCGCTTGTAGATGTCATCGGTGGTGGCGTAGTAGGTCTGCCCAACCGGAGGAATTGTGGCGTTGAAGGCCAGGCCATCGAGCGTGTAGGTATTGAATGGGCCAATTTCAGGCGTGCCTGTCGTCGGCAGGCCAGGGCGCGGATAACCATAGAGCCCAGTCGCGACCCAGTCGAGGAGCGTCCCAGATATGCCGCCGTTAGTATAGACAGGCAGGTTAAGTTGATTGAAGGTGTTCAGATACGTCTGAGCATAGGAATTGTATGAGGCGACAAAGGCTTGAAGGTCGCTGTCGTCGTTATATTGGACGTAGAGGTAACTCGGTATGACATTTTGAACCGAGCTACCTGCTGCTGGCGGCGGCCACATCAGCTGTAGAAGCTCACGTCCAGGGTTGCGGTCGGCGCGACCTGTATGAACTTTATGGCTGCCAGGTTATTTGAGAACACCAGAGGCGATGCTCCTGCGTAGATTGGCATGCCTAGGAGCGCGGTAGGCGCTGTCCCGTCATCGCGCCAGCGGACATTGGCTCCCTCAGACTGGACCATGGCATAGGCTGCGCCGACCGGGATGCCCCCGGAGATGGCAGAGAACCCAACAGCCGCCGTCAGGTTGGTGATCTTTCCATAGCCAAGAGGCGTTGGGTTGACGATGGTTTGGTTGAAATTTGCCAGCGTGCCGGCTGTGATCTTGTTTGCAGCGAGGTCGCCCGCGCTCCAGGCTATGGCCGTTGTGCCCTCTTGCGCCCGGATGACCGTCAAAGTATCAATGTTGCGGCTGGTGCAGTAGCAGATCTCGGTCAACAGGCCGGTGGCTAGGTCATTGAGAGTCAAGGCAAAGTATTGGTTGGCGGCAGGGCTAGGGAAGAGCTCCCCGGAGCCAGCCGCAAGGAAAATGGTTGTGGCTGAAGCAGTGACCGCTGAAGCAAGGGCCGAAGTGGCGTTGTTGGCAAAGATTTGCATGGTCTTAGCCCTGACTTATCGTCACGCCGCTGGCCGAACAAGAGAAGTAGCTTTCTGGGTCGCCGGCAATGATGCCTGTGCCACTTTCTGGACTGACGTCGACACCATTGATGCTGACCGTGAAGACCATACGCGTCAGAAACTGGGTCGATATCAGGCTCACGACAGCAATCTGGAACACGTTCTGAAGCTCGAACAAGTTCATGGGAGCGCCGACGGCCACGGAGTTGACATATTGAGCCAGGGCCGGGGCGCCTAGCTGAGCGACAGCAGTCGGTGACACATAGTTTGGAGAGCTTGTATTCCACGTCAACTGGATGACGACCGTTTGAACCGGAGGTATCACGAGGGGGATGGTGTAGGTGTCGGGGTAGTCTGATATGTTGATGCTCAAGGTTCTGGTGTTTGGCGTGACGGTCCCGCCGCTCGTGTAGGCTCCAGAACTCGTCGTGTTGACCCCGAAGCTGAAGGTGTTTTCCGTGATGGCCGTTACGGTGTAGGGGCCACCGTTGACGCCCGTGGTTCCGTTGACGCCAGCGATGTGGACGTTGTTCTGCCCAGTCGTGAAGCCGTGGTTGAGGTTGGTCGTCACCACGCCAGGGTTGGCGTTGGTCACGCCCGTGACGTAGGTGGTCGAGCCGACCAAGGAAGAGACATCAAACAAAGCTTCGTAGATGGCGTAGGCCACTGCGTAGGGGTCGCCGCCACCGACGATGACCTCCCAGCCGCCGCCGTTGATCTGCACCACAGACACCAGCTGAGGTAGTACGCCCGGTATGGCTTGGATCAGCGACTTCAGATAGCGCGGCATTCCTTGTGAGGAAGCGAGGCCAGACTGGATGACCTGTGCTCGATATTGCTCTTCGGTCTGCGTGCCTGTCGCCGGGGTGCCAGGGTTAGGGTTGTTGACAGTCAGGGTGTCGCCGAGAGGGACAGAGGTCACCAGTTGGTTGACGGTGTTGGCCGGGACAGCCCAAGAACCTGAGACGGTGGCCAGGGCATAGAGCGGCTGCGAGTAGCCTCCAGATTGAATCACGCCGCCGTCTTGAATGATATATTGGTAGGTTCCGTCGGTGACCGTGAAGCCTTGGCTGATCACGAGCCCCGCTGGCCCCTCGAACACAACATATACATTCGTATTGACTCCGACGCCCTGGGCAACTCCGTACATTTGCCCAAGTTGATTGAGCAGGAACGGGTTGGCCGCATAAGGCGTCAGAGAGTTGACCAAGTCGACCAGCGCCGCGTCCATCAGGAGTATAGCAGCAACGTCTGTCGAGGAGATGTCCTCGATCATAGAACCCGGCAAGTTGGCTGTGTAGCCAGGGTTGGTCTCCGTTACGTTCGAGATCAAGGTGTTGAGGACGGCGGTCGGGTTGGCAGGTTGGAGGCCGGTAGAGGGGACCACGACGAGAGGAACAGTAGTCATATCGGGACTGTCGCCTCCACGCCGACGCCTTGATTGGTCGTCACATTGACCTTGTAGGCCGGATAAGGAACACCCTCTGCGTCGCGAAGGGCCAACTTATTGATTATCAAGGCCGCGAAGAAAGGAGCGAACTGCGTCTGGGTCTGGACGACGTAGTAGTCCGGAAAGATCTGTTGGATCACAGACTGTTGACCTGGGATGCCATAGTTAGCGTAGAATGGAGACTCGCCAAGATTCAGCAGCAGGCACTGGATCAAGGTTGTCAAGAAGACGAAGTCATTTGCGCCATTGTTGTCTGTGACGACCTCGACCCAGCTCGGGTTGTCATACTCGTCATAGACGCGACCGTAGGTCCTCACTCAAAACACCGGGATCGTGACGGTGCAGTGCTCAAAGGAATTGGCCTTCGCTGTCATCGCCGCCACCAAGGTCGTCACCTGCGCCTCGAACTGAATGAGCTGCAATGAGTAGTTGTTGTAGGGGAGGATGTAAGGCTCCAAAAAGCCCGTGATGAAGTTCGTGATCCAGGTCAAGACCTCTGCCGGGTTGGTCGGGGCCGTGACCAAGGACACCAGTGGCGCAAGGAGCGCGATCTGGTCGTTGATGCCAAGCTTAGTGGCGATCAGGCTGTCCATGCGGCTGGTGATCAAGGCTTGGAGCTCTGCACAGGACTGAGCGGCATTGACTTGGGCCGTGATCGTGTCAATCACCTGAGTGTTAAAGATCGTCGACCCTTGGGCTACAGACATGGGATGCGGCTCCCTAGTAAATATTGGTTATTATGCCATCTTGGACGGTGATCATCTGGCCTGTGCCGGTGGCAAAGGATCCGGATGCTCCATTGTTGCCGACGACGTTTCCATCAGACTCAAGCGACGCGGCGGTGCCCGTGATGCTGACTCCAGACGGGGCGATGGTCATTGAGCAAGAGGCGCGGACAGAATAAAGGACCAGGGCCGTGGCATCGACGGGGTAGAACTTGGCATTGCCAATCGGAAAGAACACCAAGGCCCCAAGGTTGGAGGGCTGGGAAAGGTCAGCGGTCCCGCCGCCAAGACCGCTGACCCCTCCGAGGCGCGCATCGGCAGCGACCACGAAGCCTTTGTCTCCAACACGAACAGGGTAGCGGATATATTCCGGCCCGAACAACGGACACTTGACTTGCGGCAACGTGAAGGGCGAAGTGACCTCAAAGTTGACCGTCACAATTGATCCGTCGATCGCTGCAACCGTTGCCGGCAATGACTTGCCTTGCAGGTTGAAGGCTGCGTTGGTCTTCTTGTCGTGCCAGTTGTCTAGGGTTTGGGCTAGAGGGACCTTGAGGGCGAGGGTCATGACGTTGATGTTCCAGTCTGGAAGGCCTGGAAGGTCGTCACCCAGGAGTCACCAGACGGTTGGCGGTAGTTCCCGATGTGGCGCATGAAACTGATCTGAAACGTGCCCTGAAAGATCGAAGTGTCTTGGGCTTCAGGGTGTGCCTGTGCCAAGACGGTGGTCGGTGTCTTGGGCATCTGGATGAAGTCGCCAATGCCAATATCGGCGCGCAACACGCAGTCAAACGTGATCTGATTGGGGGCGAACCACGTTGGTTGGCCGATCAGGTCGGTGAAGGCAATCACCTTAGGAGAAGAAAGCGTCGAGCCTCCAGGCGTGGCCGATGTTGCCAGGCTATCATAGACGACGAACTGATTGTTCTGGTTCAGATACATCTGGACGCCGGAGTAGTTGGCGTCGGTGATGATGGCCTTTGAGTCTTCGTTAATGTGTCGGGCAAACTCAGCCAGAGTTGAATTGAACGCGGGCTCATCGGTCTGCCGCACCAACTTGTCGCTGATGCTTATTTGCGGCGTGCCATACTCGGGAAAGGCGGTCGTCAAGGCATTGCTGATGGGATTTGCCATCGGTTCGCCCGCCAGCCAATTGAACACGATGTTCTTTGGTTGGTCGTCTGTCCCTCCGTTTGACGTCAAGATGATGTTCAGGACCTGATCGGTCCCGACCCAGTTGCCAAAGCACTGGAAGATCGTCCCAGACACCAGTAGGCCGGACTGCGTAGGGTTGGCGAGCGGAAGGCCCTTCTTCATGCCGCCGTAGAAGACGCAGTTCATCTTATTGAAGTTAGAACCTTGCTTAATGGCGTCGATGCCAATGCCATGAACGCGGATCAGGGCTTGGCTGATTGGCTGAGAGAAATAGGTGACAGGTATGTCGAACTCGACTTGCAGGGCACTGGGTATGGACGCGCCATTCACGACTGAGGTGTATTGAGCCTTGACCTCGTCTGTGTTTGGGTCCAGTATTGATAGGTTGTAGTAACGCACTAGGGGCTGATCTCAAACTGATTGTTCGCCGGTCTCCAGACTAAGGTCGAGGTCGTGAAGTAACCGGCCAAGATGTTTATGTCGTAACCTTGCGGCGAGCCGACCTGCGGCAGACAAGCGACCAAATTATTGCCCAGGTCATAGACATTCACGTAATAGCGCTGGCCAGACATGTTCCAGGTGCAGTACACCGTATACAGGTTGGTGTCGAACGTGGCCTGGAACTGGAATGGAGCCTGTTGGCTCGGGACGAAGTCGACAAAGGTCGTCATGTTCCAGGGAGCTTCAGGATGGGATTGAAGGCTGAGGCTCCAGAGGCAAACGCAGAGGAGCTGAAGGGCTGCGTGGCCGAGGACAAGGACGCGCCGACCAAGGGTTGGGCTGCAGGGACGACGGAGGGGGCTGCCACAGAGGTAGTGCTGCCTACGTTAGGCGGCCCGCCAGAAGTCGCCGGAGGATCACCCGTTAGGGCCACGCCGGTTGAGAATTTGTTCATGGCCCCGTTATAGGTCTGGGTCGCTTGGTCTTGGGTCAGCAGGGGCTGCATAAAGTCCCACTGATATTCCATCTGGGTCTGCTTGGTCTCTCCACCGGAGATGTCGCGCAGAGTCACCAACAGGCAGTTGGTATAGAGATAGGCAGGCGTGGCCACGTTGAACACGCCGCCGAGTTGAATGTGCTGGGCCAGGGCATTCTGCATCGCCGTAAAAGTCGTCAGCTTGGCGGCATAGGAGTCGCGGACCGGGCAGATCATCTTCAGAGAGATGCGCAGCGGCTGCGTTATGATGGCATTGGCTGCGATGGTCTGGTTGGCGAATGGGTAGGTGGCGACTTCATTCTCGATCAGGGTGCTGCCTGGCATCGGCTCATAGAAGGCGAACCAATCGTAGTCGCTCTGGGCCGAAGTGTCCGCCTGCGACAGAGCGCCAGTCGGGAAGATGCTCGACTCGGTCAGAGAGTATATCGGCAGGCTGCTGCCGGGCAGCGACCCAGCGATGCCGCCGACCAGGATGATGGGCGAGATCTGAAAGCTGCGCTGAAACTGCGCAATGCCGGAGGAGTCAGCCAAACTAGCCTCCGACAGCTAGAGGAGCAACAGTGGCTTGTGCGCTGCCACCCGTTTGGTTGGTGATCTTGATGTGGGTGCCATGATGGTGGCGCGAAGGGGTGTGGAAGCCATTGGCCATGTACATCTTGGCGAGCATCAGGTCGTGGGCCTCTCCACGCGCTTTAGGAGCTTCGTAACCATGGATGAAGATGCGGGCGCGCTCAATCTCATTCTTTGCCTTGGCCATCGCCATTGCCACTGACTTGTACTTGTGGGACAACTCATAGGCGATGAAGTCATATTGTTGCGCTTGCGTCGCATTGAGCGGGTCAACGCCTTCGTGAGCCCTGAAATCAAGGATGCGCTGCCCGCGCCATTGAGCCATGCCACGAGCTCCCATGCCCTTGTCATGCAAGAAAGCGTTGATCTTCCCTCCCGCGCTCTCCGCCCAGAGAGCGGCTGTGCCTCCAAGACCGAGAAGGGGGATCATCATGGCTGGATTGCCTATGCCAACCCCAAGGCCGCCGCTTACGTCTGGAGCCTTGATGCCCCCAAAGAATCCCCCAACGGCTGATGTTGTATCGTGCCAGCTGCGTTGAAGTCTGGCTATGTTTCGTGGGGCGAAAGGGTTTGGGTTATCAACACCAGACCCCGGTTTGGCGACTGGACGATTGTCGGGAATGACTCCGAGATATATCAAGCCATCAGCTATCTTCTGGCAGATCAGGCCGAAGTCCTTGACGAAGGTCTCTACGTCGCTCTGGAATGTCGGACCGGCCAGCCACTTTGACAAGTTCTCGATGCCGACGACCAACTCATCGACCAGGTTGCCGAAGCCCTTGGAGTTTATGAGCTTGACAAGGGCAGCGGTCAGTGTGCCGGTGATGCTGTCCAGGGCAGGGGCCATCTTCTTGAGGCGGTTCATAAAGGCGTCTTCGACAGTCGCCTCAGCCATCTTCAAAGTCACGGCAAAATGAGCGAAGCCTGCCGCAGTGTCGTTGGTGAGCTGCAAGACGCGGGCAGACTTAGCGAAGTCGACCTTATGCTGAGCCAGATCTCCGGCGCTGAGGCCATGCATCTGGCGCAGGTCTTGGTCGGTGTAGCCCGCCTCGTAGAGGCCACGTGCCTCAGCAATCGGGTGAATGGCGCCGAGAGGGGTGCGGCGCATCAGCGCTACGGTCTTCTCGAAGAAGTCCTCCTGCATCTGCAGGACGTCTTGGTTGCGGTTGACGCCCATGGCGCCAAAGATCCAGGCCTTTGAGGGATCTGTTTGGGCTCCAGTCAGTCCGGCAAGATTTGCCTCTGGATTGGTGTATTGACCAAAGGCAATGCGGGACGCTTGCAGCTGTCCGGGATTGATGCCAAAGCCGGACGAGGTCTTCTTGAGGTCGTAAGCGCCTTCCGCTAGGTCGCGGAGGCCGAAGAGCGAGCCGCCGAGGCCCACGAGCGTTCCGAGGATGCCACCGACCCCAACCCACTTGAGAAGGCCGCTCGTGGCCTCGACGACCGACTTAGCGATGGCCTTGGTGTCTTCAGCCATCTTCTTGGTGGCTTTTTGACGGCGCTCGGTCTCCTCACGGATGGCCTTTTCGCGCTTCAGCTCGACCTTGTGGTTCTCTTGTGCCTTCTTGAAGGCCGGGTCCTTGGACCTTTTAGCCAACAAGTCGTTCTGAGACTTCATGGCCGCCGTCATGCCGGCGACAAACTCAGCGGCCTCGCCCGTCAGCTTGCCTGTCTCCGCCCAAGATTTGGGCATGCTGGTCAGCTGCTTGCGGTAGCGATCAAACGCTTTCTGAAAGTCCTTGAACTTGTCGTCATTGACGTCAATCTGGATGATCGGTTTAGTGGCCATCGGTTACCTCCTCGTGGCCTCGATCAAGTGGCGTTGGCGGTAGGCTTCTGCGTCTGTCAGATAGGGCTTCTTGGCCGCCTCGAATGCCTCATGAAACATCTCGTAGAAGCCGTCTTCCATCACCCAGGTGAGGAGGTCGTGGAGGACACTTTTACCCTCTTGCCATGGACAGCGGCGGGCGTCAATGTCGGCAAGGATTTGACGTGCTCCATAGCACTCAAAGAGGAGAGCTCCGCTCCCCACAGCGAAGCGGCTTTCTCCAATATCCCCCTCAGCTCCGCCTTCTTGTGCATCGCCGAGGCGAGCATAAAAAAACAAATGACGCCCTCGACCTCCGATACCTCATCCTCGTCAAGGAGACCACGGTCCTCCGCATTCTGCAGAGGAGTCATGGTCCAACCTTCGGGCGTCAAGGCCATCACATTGGTCAGGCGTTTGATCTCCATCAGGAGACCCTGAGTCACGTCGTCTAGGACGCCCGCATCCTCCGCGATCTTTCGGATCAGCATAGCCGCTATCCGTGGGCCTGCGATGATGCTGAGACCTTCCGCATAGATGGCGCTGAACGCCTTGCTTATGACCAGAAAGTAACGTTCGAATACCTCGCGGCTGAGGGGCATTGAGTGGACGTAGATGGTCGGTTCATCTTCCCTCTCAATCGGGATGACCAGATTGAGGCGGCGGTCGATTTTCACAACAGTTTCTCCCTATTGTGGTTCAGGCAGTTCCTAAGTTGAAGCGAAGAGTGAGGAGTTGATGAGGTAGTACCCGCGCAGCATCACCACCCAGCCAGCGTCGTCGCCGCTGAAGTTGAGCTCCTGGACGGAGGCGATTGAGCAGTTGATAATGGGATAGGACGGCAAGGTCGAGGCGTCCGGGACAACCGTGAGGTCGCCGATCAGGGAGGCGCTTTCCACTTGCCCCTTGTAGACCGACGCAAGGTTTTGGGTCTTGAGCAAGTGAGCCGTCACAGAGGCCATCTGGTAAGGTTCTGGACTGGTGACCGCACCGGTCATGGTTGGAATGTAGATGGTGCTCTCACCGTCCAAGGAGAGCCGGATGCCCTCCTTGCCGAGAAACGATGAGGTGATGTTCAACTGAGGGAAATTGGCCACCACAACCGACGCTCGGAGCCGGTTCAGCGTGCCTTGATTGACGAGTTGATTTGCCATGTTTTATATCGCCACAAAGTTGCTGACAGTGATGTTGAAGACGATGGTCAGGAAGCCGCGAGCAGGCGTGTAGGCCACGCTCAAGCCAGCGTAGTTCCCGATTGCATAGTCTCCGGGGTTCTCGTTGGAGTAGGCCAGGAACGGCTCTGCGTTCACCACGACCTGTCCCTCATACATTCCCTGTTCCAGGTTGGCCGTGAACTGGGCAGCCGGGAGCGTGGTTTGTGTGAGGGTGCCGAGGGCGAGCCCATTGCCGATTGCAGACTTCATGGTCGCCACCACAACCGATTGCAGGACGTTGATGCCGGCCTGATTGTAGTAGAGAGGAGCCTGCGGGTTGTTGGACCCGTTGATGATGGCGTTAGAGATCGCCGTGTCGCAATTGATCTGGACCCAGTCGACCGAATACCAGTAGGTGAAGTCGTTGCCGTCGTTCAGCTTACCATAGTACAGCACTGAGGTACTCAGGCCGCCTTCTGCCCCTGTCGCCACGTAGTTGATGTCGAGAGAGGAGTAGTTGGCCAGCGTCGAGTTGTTATTGGCCGGGGGCCATGGGGTGACGCCATACAGGAAGCTGTAGGCCGTTGGTGTGACTTGTTGGGCCGAGCTTGGAGCATAGGCCAGCGGGACATGAAAGGCCGATGCGGTTGTAAACTCTGTGCTGGCCGCATTGTCCAGAGGAGGAACAGCCGGGGCTTCCACCAATAGGAACAGGCACTTTGGATCGATGCCTGAGAAGTTTGTGTAGTTGGCCGATGTGACAGTCGTGAAGAAGTAGGTCTTGGCCGTTGGGCTGGTGTAGTTGGCCAGGAATGTCGGGTAGGTCGTCTCGCTCCCCCAACTGCGCGGCGTCAGGTAGGAGTAAATCGTGTTGGGGTTGGCCGTTATGAAGGAGGTCAAGGCCGTGACGCCCGCCGCCGACGTCCCGATGCCGAACTCTAGGACATAGACGCCAACCGAGGAGCCCTGGGCGAAGAAGGTCGTCGCCATCTGTCTGACTTCGATGGCGCTCTGCGGTTGCCATGTTCCCTGGACAGTCACAGCGCCGGGGTTCGGAGTCAAGGGGTAGGTAAAGGTCGTGGTGCCGGTCACCGTACAGGAGAAGGTGCCGTTGTAGGCTGCAGGCGTGACTCCGGCGATGGCCAGAGTGAAGACCCCGGCATTCGTCAAGCCATGGGCGACGGTCGTGGTGACCGTCACCACGTTGCCGGCCCAGACCATCGATGTGATGGCCTTGGGCGTCACCAAGAGCGCCGTCAGATCGGACAACTGCGTCAGGAAGCTCAGGGTGTTGACGGCAGTCGTCGTTCCGCCCTGAGAGATCAACGCCCCAGTTTGCTGAAGCGTGGACGGGGTGGGGGCGACTTGCGTCGCCACGTTTACCGTGACTATGCGATTGACCATCTGGCCTTACCTCGTGGAGTTTGTGGGTTCGGCTTAGGTGTAGCTGATCGCCACGACCGGGCTGCCAGCTCCCGGGACGGCGGACAGGACGATGCCGACCTGGAACGGGAAGTCCAGGTTATAGACGGCGCCAACCGCAGCGGCTGCGTAGCCGATGGTGAACACCTCATTCGAGGCCGCTGCCGCGCCAGTCGTGAGGCAATCGTTCAGGGTGAAGGAGCCAGAGCCAGAGCCGGGGGCGACGATGACGAGCTTGGCGACACGGCCAGGGCTGGCCTTGATGACCGACGCAGCCGTCACATTGAGGGCCGACTTGGCGCCACCTTGGGTGGAGAGCAGCAGGCCAGCCGCGTCGGCCTTCTGGTTGACCAGGGTCGTCGTCCCAAAGGTTTGGGTGTTCTGGTTGAGGGGGGTTTGGGGCATGTCAGACAAGACCTTCTATGACGAATTTGGGGACACAGTGGAGAATGTATTGGACCGCGACGTCGCGCATCCGGGCTTGGTAGTAGCTGACCTCGAACTTGATGGTTTTCTTCATGGCCAAGGCCGTGAGCTCGACCTGAGCGGTCTTTTCGTCCTGGATGATCGGCATATTCATCAGGCCCAGGACCTGGCCGTCAGGCCCGATGTAGTCCAGCACGCCCTTGTAGAAGTCTTGGGCGTTGAAGTTTCGCAGGCCATAGACCGTCGCGGTGACGTTGTCCTTGGCTAGCTGGTATTGGGAGCCGAAGTTATCAAACAGCGGCGTCGCCTGGATCGCCTCTGTCTGCGCTATGTGAATGGACACATACGGCGGTGTCTGATTGTCCGGCACCAAGTAACTCGGGAACACCGGGCAGATGCTGTTCAGTGTAAGCCATGCCGGGAGGGAGTTGCTTGTGACGACGTTGAAGGGATCGAAGCCTGCGAGATCATCGATGATCTGGGATTCCAGGATTGAGTAAACTGCGTCACCAGTGTAATGGTAAAGATCGGCTTGCTTGTAGAATGAGGACCGCTGGGAAAAGGCGAAGCGGATCTCATCGAATGTGCCGATATACATTGTAGTGGGATCAACGTCATTAAAGTCGTGGACCTCGCTCAATGCGGTAAAGATCACCCGGTTGTTGACGTAGTTCTCATCTTGTTGCTGGGTCTGGGTGCTGGCGTAATGGAACGATCCAGCGACGGTTAGCGTTTGAGCCGGGGTGGTGATCCGTTGGCCTTGGTTGACGTAGAAGCCGTCGATCGCGGTGGTATCGACGGTGGCCGATGGGCCGAGTAAGTCAGCCTTGACCCAGAAGATGAAGCCGTCCATTGGCAGGACGAGGCGGCGGTAGAGCGTGAAGGTAATAGTCTGGGACTGGCTTATCTCATCGACGCCAGCGGCCAAGGGTGCGGCAAGACGGCCTTTGGCGTTCTGGGTCTCAGCTACCGTTGGCATCGTCTATCCAGGCCCTCATGCTTCCCTCAAAATTACCGGTGTCATAAAAAGAAACACGAGGCTTCGGGCCACGACCGGCTTTGAACCTTGAGCTCTTTCCCTCGAGCGAGGCCTTCGTCGGGACGCCGAGTCTGCCGTCCATCTCCCGGTTGTCGATGAACTGGTTGAAGAGGACCGCGATCGGATCGATGAAGGGCTGCTCCAGAACTTGTTCAGCCGGTGCGCCCGAGAGCAGCATTTCAACCTTTTTGTTGTAGGTTTCCGCCAGGGCCTGCGCTATCTCATCTTCATGAAGTTCGTAAAACGTCGCCATGACGCCGTAGCGAGCCTCGAGAAACTCTGCGACGGTGCCCGTGTCTTGGCCGCCGCTTTCGCCGTGGCGCCACGGACTTTGGTAGGCTCTGGCGGCAGCTCGAGCTGAGACTTTGCTGAGCTTTCCCTTTTTGGTGATGTGTGGCCGGGGGATTTTGTGCTGGACATCTTCAGCCTTCTGTTCGTAGGGTATTTCGATCACGCCGAGGGTCAGCGTCGGCATCAACTGATTCCCCAAAGCGACCCGTAATCGGCGGCAAACGCGAGGTATTGACGGCCAAACGGGTCCTTCAGCTGTTGAAGGTTGGCGATGGTCAAGTTGCTGGCCCACTCCGGCGTGGTCAAGGAGTTGCTGGTTCCTTCGTCACTGGACGCGGTGACCACGCCCGCGACGAAGGAGTTGATGCCGTAGCCCTTGCGGGCGTCAGCGAAGAAGGTGGACGGCGGTGTGTCCGGGCACCAGTTGAGCAGGTTGCTGGCGCCAAGGTTGTAGACTGCCAGCATGTAGATCAGGCCCTGGTTTGGGGCCGGGGTAGGAACCTGCTGCAAGTAGGGGTTGACCAAGGTGATGGCCACGTTGTAGGCGTAGCCGATGAACGGCGAGTTGGTCGGCAGTTGCGCGGTTGTCACGCCCATGGCCGGGTACAACCAAGCGATGAACCCGGCCAGGGTTGGGATCATTAGGCCGCTCTGCGAGTACGCGACGGACGGCGGCCAGTGGTGCCCTTGGGGGTCGGGTCCTCGTGTCGCGTCACACGGATCGTCTCGTCCATGGTGGCGTCCTTGCCGACTTCCTCGATCCTCGCCTCGAGAGCGTTCAGGCCGCCGCCTGTCTGCTCCTCGATCGAGTTGTTGACGGCCACCGCCGCCTCTTGGCGAATGATCTTTCCGCGCTCTTCAAGAACCTCGTAGTTGTGCTCGATGGCATTGCGCACCCGGTCCATGTCGACCTTGCGGTCAATATCGTAGCAGACGCCGATGAACGCCTTGGTGCGGTCGATCTCGCCGACGCGGACCATGCCGTAGCGGCTGTGCTGTTCGATGATGGCGTCGATGTCGAACTGGGTCAGGTCGCCAGGGATCTGGATCTGTTGGCCGAGAGGGATGGTCTGCTTGAGTAGCTTGGCGTTCTCGGGCAGGCGGTAGTGAAAGTCCTGAACCTGCGGCGTGCAGTTGGCGATATACATCTTCATGGCGAAGTTTCTCCCTTGTCCATGATTGGTTGAAGTGAGGACCCCTCCGAAGAGGGGTCCGGGTTGCAGACTAGGAATAGGTCATGCTCACGATCGTCACTGTTTCAGGTCGAATTCCCCAGCCCGACGTGATGCGCCACTCACTGAGAACGTCGATGGCGCCACCGGGCAGCGGGGTGGGGATCTCACGAGGAGCCGCCATGTCCGCATACATCAGAGCGCAGGCATCGATGCCGGGAGCGAGTTGGGCGAACTCGTTGGTGTTGATCCGTCCGCCCTTTGGCTTCTCGACCTCGGGCATGTTGATGATGACCGCGTCGGTGCCACCCGCGCCTTTTCCGATGAGGGTGTCATCGTAGACCCAGACGATCTCATCGTCGTTCATGGCCAGAACGTCCTTGACCACTCCGGCAGTCGGCAAGGTGCCAGCGCCTTCACGCTGGAACTGGACCAGCTGCACGATGTTCTGGTATTCGAACGCACCAAGGACACGCTGCGGGCCGAGGATGACGAACTTCCGGCCGATGCCCAGTTGGTTGGTGCGGGTCTTCAGCGCGCTGATCTGAGTCAGCAGGAAGGTGGCCATCTGACCGTTGTCGTAGGTGACGACGGTGTTGTTGCCGTTGGAGTCGTTCGGCAGGTTCAGGGCTGTGGCGCCGGGGGTGTTGACGATCCCTTCGCCGTTGGCCGGGTTCATGCCGTAGAGCAGAGCCGTGCGGGCCAGTTGGAAGTGGCCCTGACGCATGCCCAGGCGTTGCGCCTCGACGATGCTGACGCCCCAACGGCTCATGGCCGCCGTATCGTGGTGGTCATACTCGCCCCGCACCCGCAGAAGGTAGGACGGGGTGCTGATCATGCTGAGGGTCGTCGCGATGGACGGCAGCGCGTTGTAGGCGCTAGCGCCAGCGGCGACCTTTGTGCGGAGGTCCATGCGCTTGATGTAGGCGTAGAGGTCGCCGTCGCTCAGGCGCGTGAGCGGCTCGCCACCGGCCAGGAGGTCAAAGGCCCCGGAGGCTTGGGTGTAGGGCAGCAGGATCCCCGGCTCGATGTAGCTGGGGTTGACGATGGTGAAAGACGAGGCGATATTCGCCATTGGATGATGTCCTTTTCAGTGCCGCCAATGGCGAGCGTTGATGGGTTGCGGTTAGATCAGCACCAGGGCACAGGCCCCGTTGCGGTTCCAGGTGGCAAAGCCGGTCACCGGGTCGTAGCTGACCGTCATGTTATTGGTGGACTGGACGTCCAAGACCCGACAGTTAACAGCGCCACCGCCCGCGACCAGGGTGCCTTCGGTCACGATCGACCCAGGGTTGGCCGTCAGCGCCGCGACCAGGGAGTTGGTTGCCGTGCCGGCGATCGCCGTGTAGGTGCCGTTGTAAGCCGCAGGGACCGAGCCGGTGATGGTGAAGTCGTCGCCAACGGCCACACCATGGTTGGTCGTGGTGGTGAAGGTGACTTGACCGCCGGACCAGGTCGACCCCGTGATGACGTTGGCCGGATAGGCCGCCACGTAGGGAACCAGGCGCTGCAGGGCAAAGTCCCAGCTGACGAGCTGGGTGATGATGTTGCCGTCCAGGGTGATCAGCGACGGGTCGATGGCCAGTGGGATGCGGGCGTTGGAACCGAAGCGGTAGAAGTTGACCAGCATTCCATTGCCGGCCAGCGGGACCGGAGACTGCGGGGTGTTGACCATGGCATGGTCTTGGTCGAACACCGAGAAGCCGGTGAGGGCGCCAGCGGTGCCCGCCGAACCGATGATGGTCGCACGGGTGACGTAGCCGCCGAGGTTCGGAACAGGGATATTGCCGCTGGAGGCGACCGGGGCCGTGGTCTCGGAGATGCCAACGCCGCCCCACATGGGGAGGGTCTCGTTGGGTCCGAGCAACCCGCCGCTGAGCCAGTTGCGGCTCGACGGGTCACCCATGGCGCTGCCTTGGATGTAGCCCGAAGAGGTGATGTTGAAGGTCCCCGCAGCGACGGTCGTCACAACGGGGTTGAAGGTGATGTTGGACATCGCTTAGGGGTCCTTGCCTATTTTGCTTGGGTTGTTGGGTTGTGGCGTCGCGAGGATCGCCAGGCCTAAGCCTGACGGATCCCCACGAGGCGACGCCGTTGGCCAGTGAAGTCGTCCATCCAATGGCCGGGCTTGCCGATGAAGGTGCTGATCCGACGACCCGTGCTGTCCGTCCTGACGATCTCTCGCAGGCCACCTTCCGGGGTCTCCGCCGGGTTCATGCCCGCGTCCATCGCATCGGAGTAGATCTGACCCTCGATGATCTCAAAGGCAGCAGGATCGCTGATGCCAGCGAGATTGACCTTGGCGAACTTGGGAGCGCGCTCCCGCAGCTTGCCGGCCAGACGCTTGCGATAGCCGAGCAGGTCCTCGCCGTTGAGGGGACGCGGCGCGCTGTCGCCGAAGCATGCGAACACGGAGTCGGCCTTGGCTTGGGCGCCAGCCATCTCTTCGCGTTCTGCATCAGAGAGCTCTTTCGGGATCATGGCCTCGACGCGCTTGATGGCGTCGGCCACCTCAGCGCTGTCGGCCTTCTTGTCCAAGCTCTCCTTGAGAGCGGCAGGCATCTCGCCGTCCTTCTTCTTGGAGTCACGACGCTTCTTGCCCTTGTCGGCGACGACAGGCTCAGGTTCGTCTTCTTCGAGGTCTTCCTCCTCGTCCTCGTCGGAGTCCTCGACGGGTTCGTCTTCTTCGCCCTCGTCGTTCTCGGGCTCTTCCTCGTCGTCTTCCGCCTCCATGGCGTCCATGCGCTTGTGGAGGGAGTCCATGGCCGCCAGGACCTTGTCCAGCTTCTCGCCGGTCTCGGCGTCAGCCTTGGCGGCGTCTTTTTCAGCAACTTCCTTGGCTTCTTCGAGTTCGGGCACTGTCTTGTCTCCGTCAGTTGAGTCGTTGTTGATGAGGATGCCTGAGGGCGTTTGGCCCTTGTCCCAGACACCGATCTCGCAAACTGCGAGGTGATCGAGTAGTGATGGTTTGCCCTCGATCAGGAGTTGTTTGCCGTCGGCCAACGGAACCTTCTCGTTGACTGATGGATCACGGAACACGACCGAGGGCGACGTGCTCAGTTTCTTGTCTTCGATGAGCTTTACAGCAACGTCATCGTAGATCTTGGCCACGCCCCAGACCTCGTCGCCCTTGATGTAGGGCAACATGATGGAACCGATGATGCGGTCGGTGAACTCGTCAGAGTTTAGGGTCGCGTCCTTTGGGTGTTCCATGATGACGGACAGGCCATTGCACCGGGCCAGGAACTCGTCATTCAGGTAGACCTTAGGATTGCGGAAGACAAACTCGCCGAGGGAACTGCGGTAGGCAACGCCAGTGCCCGTGATCCGCATGGCGAACAGGGTGACGTTGTCGTAGCGCTGAGGGCTATCTCTGTCACCAGAGGCAATGGCTCTGGCGACAGAGAGCTCGTCCTCTTGTGCGTCGTTCCGTGTCATGGCGGTCAGGGTCTCCCGCACGCCAGGGTGGAGGGGTTCAGGTGGATTGTCTAGAGAGGCGTAGCACCAGGCCGTGTGTTCATGGCAAAGGGTCGGGACCACTGGTTGTGGGACGGTGGTGGTGAAGGTAGTGAAGTCAACTTGGGCATCTGGATCCGAGGGTCCGGAAGGGAGAACAACCGAGCTCTCGGATCCAGGCGTCACCGAAGCGACAGACGCGGCACGTCTTAGAAAAGTCAGGTCCTCAGGCTTGAGGCTGATGGAGGTCTCTTCCGCCGTCTCACGGATGGCGGCCTGCTGAGGTGTCTCGTCGCCCTCAATCTTGCCGCCAGGAAGGGCCCAAGTGCCGGGGCTGTCCGTGTCCGGAGCACGCTTCAAGAATAAGGCTTGCCGGGCCGGGGTGGTAATGAGGATGCCGGAGGCGTGGATCATCTAGCCTCCGTGAAGTGACAGCCCCTGCGGGTGGCCCATGACGACCCAGAGGATCGAGGCAATCAACCAACAGCCCCAGGCAATCCTGAGACAGAGCGGGTGGACGGGCCAAGTGCTAAGGAAATGGAACAAAAAGCCCATAATGACGAGGATCACGAAGATGAGGAACATTGGATGTTCTCCGGTTGTGCCCCGACCCGAATTAGGCAAACTCACGCTTCATGCGCGCAATTAAACCCGCTTTGACTTCGGCCCCGTCAAGTCCGGAACCGTTCATCGACATGGATCCAGCTTCGTAGCGCCATTCTTTTGGGCCAGTCTGCTTGATGCGATAGGTCCGTCCGCCGATGCGGACGTCAGCTATCAATCCGCGCCGCTTGAGTTGTTCATCGAGGTCGGAATCACCACGACCCTCTGAGCCACGAGCATGGCCCTTGGCCCAAGCTTGGCGGGCATCTGAACTGAAGCCCGGAACATACGGATAAGGGTTGGCGCTGGCTGGCTTACCTGCCTTAGCCGCCTTGAAACCTTCCTCGAAGGACTTGCCGACAAAGGACGCATTGGCACGACGCATGTTGGCCGGGGAATTATACCCTCGATGGCCGGCATCATGCCTCTTCGCGCCAGCAGCGCGGAACTTCTTGACGGCGGAGCGATGGAAATCGCCTTCAGACCAGGTGTTGCCTTTCATCTCAGGGTCGTGAAACTTGGCAACGCACTGCTCAACGATCTTGTTGTTGACGCGGCGCTGCTTGGGTCGGTCGGCCGCGCCTCCGCAGACGGAGCACGTTGCGGAATCCTTCCTCTTCTTATACTTGTTCTGGATAGCTTCATGCGCGGCCATTATCGCACTCTCAGCAGCTTTGCTGTAGCCGAAGCTTTTGGCGTTCTGCCTCAAGGTTGAGCCCTTGCCAGAACCAAGACGACGGATATGAGCTTCTGCAAGGTCTTCGGCCTCTGCAGGGCTGATGTCTTTACCACCATTGTTTTCCGTGCCCTTGGCTTGGTAGGAGGCGTCCTTCCTCACGTCAACTCCCGTGACCTTGATGGTCCGGTAGCCATCCTTCTTGTAGAACCCGATGGCTTTGGCTTCTGCCTCTTCTTTCGTGGCAGCCGCGACGCCGATCGTCCGCATGACCTCTGTCTGCCCCGGAACCAAAGATCGCATAGCGGGGTGTTCTTTCATGATGCACGTGACAATGAATCGTTGTGGGGCTGCGTCAGATCGCTTCGCCCTACGCTTCGCGAACAGCGACTCAGCGCGCTTGGTCAGGGCGTCACAGTGGGCGACGATGGCGTCGATCTTTTCCATCTTGGTTGTGGGGGCGGCGTCCCCGCGCGCGTTCTTCTTCAGCCAGGCCAAAACGCGGTTTGCCTCTTCAAGGGTGTCAAAGTTGCGGCCACGCATCGGGCGATCATTTTCCGTGATCGCATACTCGGTCGGCGCGTTGAGGTATTGGCCCTTTTTGGATATGATGACCTTGAACCTGTCTGAGGGGTTCATGGCATCCTTCCCCACGAACTCCTTGCCGACGGACTGTGGGACGCCGCCGTAGCCGCCCTTGGTGTGGGCAGCGGCCTCCATCAATTTTTTCTGCGCAGAAGACTTAACCGGCATTTGCCTTGGCCTTGCCTTCGGCGTCAACGCGCTGGACGACGAGCTTCTTGCGGTTGACGGTGATGGTCTTGCCGTCGTAGGCGCTGACCTGACCGTATTGCTTGTCACCGTTCTTGTCGAAATAGTCAATGTAGTCGCCGACCTTCGGCGTGTAGCGACTGGTTAGGGGGTACTTTCCCTCCTGGCCGAGTTCGCGTAGGTTGCGGGCGTCGGCGCGCTTGGGTTCGTTGGTGGCGTCTTCCCGATTGGTGTAGTTACCACCGCCAAGGTCAATGCCCATAGCCTTGAGCTTGTTGAGTTCGGCTTGATTGGCTTTGCTCCACGGACCGGGCTTCTCCGTGGACTTATGGCCCCACTTCATGTGGAGCAGTTCAGCGTAACGTGCCTTGTCTTTTGGCGTTGGAGCCGCATCGCCCCTCTCCGCCTTCGTGCGCAGGACCTTGGCTTTGCGTGCGGGGCGGTGGGTGCCGTGGGCGTCGGGCTTGGCTTCTCGCTGAAGCTGCGCCCTTAAACGGTGTTCGCTCTCTTCATGGTGTTTTTGCTCCGCAGAGCCCTTCTTGGCCTTCCGCGCCTGTTCCTGGTGCCAATGAAGCTGCTTCTCTGTTTGGCTTTTCTTTGGCGACTCATCACCCCTCTCAGCCGCCCGGACCTTCCCCTTGGCCCGCCGTGCAGCGCGATGCTTGCCGTGGGCGTCAAGACGCGACGCAAGGCTGGCGACGGCGTCTGCTAGGGCGTCGACCTTGGCTGCGTCAAGTTTCATTGGCCATGGCCCTTCTTACTTCAAGGAGTTTCTCTTTGCCCTTGGCGGTCAACATATCCGTGGGCAGTTGGCTGAGGGTGTAAATGTATTCTGCTCCGCAGCGGCAAAACGGCTCCTCAGCCGGTTGCGTTATCTCGTCGGAGTAGCCAGCCTCGCCCGCCCTGACCAGCCCTTGTTCCTTGGCCCAAGATTCACGGAGAAGGTAAATCTTACCATCTCTAAGCTTGTGGTCGGGCCGATAGTCATATCCGGACGCGCGCCAATGACTATGCCAGCGGTAAGCAATCGCGCCACCATTGGTCGCCACCACGTTGGAGATGGACGAGACCAGCTTGGCGTTCTGATCGATGATGACGCGCCGCTCTTCGAACGGCAGCTGCTTCATCGACTTCTTGATGTCAGTCTTCAGCTTGACCTTGTCAGCGGTCTTTGTGCCGCCGGGTGGGACCGAGGTGGTCCAGCCGGAGAACCGCTGAAGGGTCTTCTCGATCGCCTGCTTACGGTTAAGCTTGATGAGGTCGGCGGACGCTAGGATGCGCTTGTCTAGCTCATTGCGGAGGCGCGGTCGCAGTTGCTCCAGCGTGAACCGGGCGATGCCGGGGTGGTATTTGGCGATGCCGCCCTTCTCGACGAGGCGACGGTAGAGGTCCGCCATCGCCGTGCGGAGGTCCTCCTCCATCTGGGCGGCGGAGCGCAGTGTGCGCTCTGCGGCCTTGCGCAGCTCCTCCTGCCAGTAGGCGAGGCGCGCGGCTGAGTCGTAGCCGTGCTCTGCAATGTCGTTTATAGCTGCGGTGAGGACCTCGTAATAGGTGTGGGGGCCGGTGGATGAGGGCATTTAAGCGCGCGCGCTAAAAGAACGAGCCGGTTGGACCATTGGCTCTCTTCTCTTGAAACGCTTTCATGCCGGCCTTGACGCCCTTTGGTCCATAGTAACGGCTGAGCTCTTCTTTGGCTGCGGTCTCTTTGGAGTGGGGGTTCTTGGCTATCTGCACGCCGTGCATGCCGGCCCGAGCAATATTCTCCGGCGTGTCTTCAGTGGTGTTGGCATCCGCCTTCCCGCGCTTGTCCAGGAGCCGTTCAATCTCCTTGGGGTCCTTGGGGCCGAGGTCTTTGGTGGAGTCGCGACGGGCCTTCAACGAATCAAACCGCGCGCACATTGCGTCTGCGGCGTTGACCAGTTCGTCCAACTTCTTTGGGTCAAGCGCCATTGATCAACTCCAGGTTACGGTTGGCGCGCATGAAGGCGTCTAGGTGAGCCTCGAGTTGGGCCAGTGTGGCTTCGCGAGCCTGCTCAGCGGCTGGCCAGTCCGTGAACTGACAAAGCATCTGAAAAGAGGCGATTGACAGTTGAAACTCAGCATAGGCCCGCTGTGCCGCCCTCAGGTCCTCTTGGATCTGGGTCTCGAGGGCCTTGGTGTTAGGCACGAGCGCGTGCTCTGCGGTCGGGAAGTCGGGAAACAGCCTCGTCAAGACGTCGGGCTGAGTCGGAAGAGGAAAATGGCTTCGGAGGCTCCTGAGCCTTTTCCGGAGTGGGAGGCTCATATTCCGCCATAGCGTCGAAATCCAACACCAGCGGCGCAGAGACGAGAAGCTTGAGGTTGTTGAACTGATCACAAAGCCACTCAGCGGCCTTGGCCTTGTTCTCAGGATCAAGGTTGGGTGCCAGGACTTCATAGGCCGCTATCACCGCCTTGAGTTTGACGTCGTCCAACTTTGCGAGTTCTGAGTCAGGTTCCTTCAGCAGGTTCGGCCAGTTGGCGACGAAGGCGTTCTTCCAATCATAGAATGCCTTGGTGTACCCGACCTTGCCATACTCCTTGGGGAAGTCGGCCTGGATGGTCTTGTAGAACTCCGGGTTCCAGGCCCGATACATGCAGATGCGGTCGAAGAAGTCATACAACGGGTCCATCCACACGCGCAGGCGGTCGATGAACTGCGCCACGGCCTTGCTGTCCTCGGTCCCCTCACCAAAGCCCTCGGCAAAGGTCTCGGAGTTGAGAAGCTTGGCAGGCATGCCCGCCGCCGTCGCGATGTTGTCCAACAGGTTCTTGCGGGCCATTCCATAGGCCCCGTCAAGGTTCTGCAGGTTAAGGCTCTCAATCTCCTCGTCCGTCGTGATCGAGATGACGTTGCCGGTCTGGGCCTCTTGCACCACGCCGCGCTTCTGTCCGGTCATGGCGATCATGGCGTTGTCGATGATGGACCCGGTCTTCTCGACCTTGGCGATCAACACGCCTGCCTTGAGTGTGATCAGGTCGTCCGTCATCATTGATTGGATGAACGACTTGAGCGGGAACAGTGAGCGTTGGTAGACGGAGCGCCCGACGTAGCCGAAGGCTGAGGTGGTGTAGCCGATGTAGATCGGGTCTTCGTTCAGCATGGTCACGGTGCGCGAACGGTGGTAGGCGGTGCCTTGGACGCTCACACCGCGATGCTTCTGAAAGTCCAGGGCATTTGGGTTCTGGTTCAGCACCAAGGACCCGGCAGTGTTGAGCGGGTCCCAGACGTTGAATGCCATCTTGGCCTCTGGCAGGCCTTTCAGTTCCAGAGCGCGATCGGATGGTGTGCCTTCGGTGAGCAGGCCGACGGATGCCACGCCGTAGATGCGAGCGAGCCGCGCGACGTTCTTGATGACCTTATCGGCCCCCAGCTCCTTCCACTCGTCCTGGAAGGCTTGGCGGAGGCGCTCCTCCGGGCCGGAGCGAATGCTGATCTCGCGCGGTTGACTTTGGGCCAGGTCGATGGGTGTGTCTACCAGCTTGGCGCCTAATACATGCGTCTCGTATATTGTTTTGCAAACGGCATAAGACGGCTCGGACCCCGGTTCAATTGCCTCGCACATCAGGAGGTCTTGAAGCGAGTTGCCCAAAGCCGAGCCAGTGACAGTGATTTCGCTCACTCAGAAGCCTCCACTGTCGCCCAAGGCCAACGCAACGCCGTAGGTGTAGCAGTCCAACAGGTCGTCAGCGCGCTTTGCCGCGTCCTTGTCCCCAACGCGAAAGCCGGTGACCTGAGACACGAAGTGATTGCGGGTGGCGTCCTTGTATTTTGTTGTCTTGTTGAAAGCATGGCTCGTGATCTTCACTTCGCCACGGTAGTGATAGCCCGAGACGCTAATGGCACGCTCGTCTTTGCCAAGCGCCGTCAGGCGAGAGTTGATGGGCGTCGCCCTCAGCTTGCGGCGGGCCGCCTGCTGTAGGAGGATCTCGCCGGACGCCTTGTCCTCGATGAAAGCCCCGAGGCTCCCGCGCCGCGCTCCGTGCTTGGCGGCCAGGGCCTCAAGGTTCTGCAGCACCACCGGCAGCCAGGTTTCGAGCAGACCGCCTTCAATCTGGACAATGTCCCAGTCGAGGATGGCGAGCGGGTAGTAGCCGTTGCGCGTTCTGGCGTAGTAGGCCACGGCTGTGCCGTCGTTGGAGCTGCCGGTCTTGGTCGCGCTGTCGATGATCGCGAACACGGCATCACAATGAGCCGGGGCCTCGACAGGCAACTCATTGACCAGCCATTTGTCGAGCGTGAAGAAGGCCACGCCAGACCAGTCAACAAATTCGGCTTCGTATTCCTGGCGCCAGACCAGCGGGTGTTCGCGCGCCTTAATGTCGTCGAACTCCGCTTGGCGGCGGAGCATGTATTCCGCCTCAGGCTCGTCCAGGCCCCTGATCGGCAGGTTGGGGTTGGCGAACGACGGAGCATGATACTCAATAAAGCCGTGCTCTGGTTGGTTGCACACCTGCCAGAGGAAATTCTCAGTGTCAACGCCATTGGTGTTGCTGGCGGTGATGCAGGAGCCGGTCAGGTCAAGAAGCGTCGGCTTGATTGCTCGCTTCCAGATGTCCATCATGTTAGGCTTTGCGAAGCCGCTCTCATCGATGAACACGCGCTTGTATTTGCGCGACCGGCCTGCCGACTCGTTCTCTAGGGTCCAGAAATCAATGCGCCCGCCGCTCTTGGTCCTGATGACCCCTTCCGTCTTGGAGGAGCTGAGCTTGACGGGCAGAAGGATGTCGTAGAGCTCTTGGTAGACCTCAGCGATCTTCTTGTAGTCAGGAGCGAACCAACCGCAGGGGTAGCCCTTGATGGCTCCGTCTGCTAGCCAGGTTTCGCCCAACACGGACTTGCCGTAGCGGCGGCCACAACGCAGGGCCTTGAAGCGGCCACCGGCATTCTGCTCCCACTCACCGCCTCGCGCGTCTTCTTTAAGTCGATAGGCGCGGGCCTGGTCAGCATGAAGCGTCGGTAAGGTGACGCGGGTGACTGTCATTCGTCTGGTAGGCCGCCTTCAATGATGATGCGCGGGCCTTCCGGATTGTCGGACCTAGCATCCATGTCAGCGATCCGGTCACCGTAGTTGTTCTTGGCGATCTTGGCGGCGCGCCATTTGCGAGCGTCGAGCTGGAGTCTGCTGCGCTCAACCATGTCGCCACGTGTCACTTCACGAATTGATCCGCCGCCTGGAAGCTCTTTGACTGAGACCTTGACGCCGATCCTCGCGGTGTCGGCAATTGATCTGATCTCGTCGACCTCTTGCTCTATCTGCATGGCACGCGCGCGTGCGTACATTGCGCTAAAACCAGGGAAGGGGCTGTTGTCAGGATCTGACTTGTCTCTTAGGTCCCAGCCGCGAACGGTTGCTGTGTGCGGGATCCAATCGTCCTGGCAGATGTCCATAAGGAGTTCGCCAGCGGCGATGCGGCTGCAAATCTCAATGGCAAGCTCGACAGAGTAGGCACTAGGTCGGCCTGTCCGAACAGGAATAGGAGCAAGTATTTTGCCTTTAGGTTGTCGGCCTTTTTGTCCTTTGTTCGGCATTCATGTAACGCAGCCCCTTGGCTTGAATTTAACGCAGGAGCTTCGGACCCCTCCGTTTGGGTAGAAATAAGCCCCTCATCAGGGCGAGAAGGATGCGCCCAAGCAGCGCAACATCTCCGGATCCACCCATATGGCGGGTGAACGCAATCAATCAAGCAGCAGCGGCAGCACTCAACAACGAAACCAACGAGTGCGGCACGACAACCTCACGCTCCCCTCCGAACATTTCGACCCAAGCCGAAATTGTCCCTGTGTCATCAAGGCGAGCGATGGAACTGATTCGGCCGATCAACCCATTCAGGGGCGAGGCCTTCTTGAATGCAAAACGGTCGCCAATGCGACCGCCAAATGAGAAGCTGATTTTGCTGATGTCGCGCGCTGAGACCATTCCTGTCTGGTCGGCGGCGGCGCGCAGGAGGCCTATTACGGCCTCAGGGACCACCAGGGGGCGGCCTCGCGAGGCCACCATGTGGGAAACGCCCACAACGTCTTCGGCGGCCATGTAGGCGTCCGTCTTCACGAAGAGGTAGTTCGGGAACACGGGGCGCTCGACGGTCTCAATCCGGAACACGCCACCACGCAGTTTGCGCCGCTGCGTCAATCGCTCAAATGGGAAGAACACTTCAAGGCCAAGGGCCAACAGGCCATCACGGGCCTTCATCTCACGGCGGCTTTCGCAATATGCAGCATGCCAACGCAAAGTAGCCACCCCAAGGCAGAAGCTTGAGCAAGAAGCTAAACCCGATTTTGCGGGGTTTGGAAAGGGGCGGTCCGATAACAATCCGATGTGGCTAAAACCAATTTGTTTTTCTAGGCCATATCTACCTTCTAGGCTTCTTTTTTCTTCTTTTCTTCTTTTTCCTCGCGCGAAAAGGGAGAGATGAGAGAAAAAAAGGAATTGGTTTCTTTTCGTCCGACAGGAAAGATTTCGCTTTGTTGTCCTCGCTTTTTGGGCTTTTCTGTCTTTCTCAAATACCACCGTCCACCGTCCCCCTTCCCTCAACACCAAACCAAGGCCACCAAACAATGACCCAAGCGTCCTTCGTCCACCAGCTCCGCCTCGCCCACCATGCAGCAAAAACCTCAGCCCAAAGAGAAAGCGATTCAATCAAAAAACAACGCCAAGACCCGCAAAAAAGATTAGCGCTCCGAAAAAAAATTCGCCAGAACGGGTCCGTCCTCGTCGTCGTCCAATCGCCCCCGTCCTTCGTCGCATGGTGCCTATACAAATCCCCAACATCTCCCCTTTGGTTCGGCTTCCCATTCGAAGGGCACGTCGCATTCACAGGATGGACCAAATCGACTGACATTTTCTCTTCTCTCCCTGCAGCAAGGTCCTTCGCCGAAGAACTGCAGAAGCGCCTGCCTGACTCTGACCCATCCATAACCTTGACCCTGGGCAAACCGTGTTTCTTCACTGACACGTCCCTGCGGAGCCTGACCCCAGAAGGGGAGCTAGAGCAACTCCGCCTGGACTTCATCGGTCTGCCAAACTCAGAAGAAAAAACACGCGGCCTGCGCTCCCTAAAGCTCGCCCTCAAGTCCGGAGGTGAACGATACATCAACTCCGCCAAAACAGCCCTGGCCACCGCCCCTCTTTCCCGGACGGAAGCCCAGATCCGCCGCGCCATCAGACAAAAGCAGAAAAAAGCGCTGGACAAATAAAATCACTTTCTTTTTCCCCAAACATGGCGCAGGCTCCTCCTTGAGGCCCATCACGCCTCACATCAAAGGAGAACCGGACCACAATGACCCCCACCCCTCAGCAACGGGCCTTCCTCACCGCCCTGACCACAACCACCGCCAACCTGGCCCTGGTCGCTCGCGCCGGTTGTGGCAAGACCTCCACCATCCTGCTGGCTGTGGACGCCGCAACGCAACAAAACCCACGCGCCGAGATCCTCGTATGCGCCTACAACAAAGCCATCGCCGATGAGGTTTCCCAGAAGCTCAAGGAACGCGGCCACACCGACTGGCGCACTGTTCAGGCCAGCACCGCCCATGCTCTGGGCTTCGGCCTCCTGAAGTTCGTCTTCAAGCCGCAGGTTGATGATAAGAAGGTCGCCAACCTGATCGCTGCCCAGAACGAGGAAGTCTTCAGCCAATACGGCTCCCAGATCGCCCAACTCGTCCGCTACGCCAAACAGGCCGCCTTCGGCTTCTTCGCCGGCATCGGCGACGCCTCAGCCTGGTACCATCTGGCCGATCACTTCGACATCAACGGCTTCGACGATACCAGCTCGATGGACGAAGTCATCCAAGCGGCCCAGACCATCTACAAACTGTCCCTCAACCAAACCGATGTTGTAGATTTTGACGATATGATTATTTTTCCCCTGATCAAGAACCTGCGCGTCAAGTTCACCAAGGACCTCATCTTCGTCGACGAATACCAAGACATCAGCCCGGCACGCGCCGCTCTCATCCGTAAGTTCCTCGGCACCAAGGGTCGCATCGTTCTGGTCGGCGACGACCGCCAAGCCATCTACGGCTTCAGCGGCGCGGACGCCCAGGCCCTGCCCAACGGCATCGCCCACCACAACTGCACGGTCCTCCCGCTGTCCGTAACGTGGCGCTGCCCAAAGGCCGTCGTCCGCCTCGCCCAAACCCTGGTCCCGGACATTGAGGCCGCTCCCGAGGCCCCGGAAGGCGAAGTGAACCACATCGCTGGATTCGACGATGAAACCATCGCATCCATCACCAAGCAGGACGCCATCCTTTGCCGCAACACTGCGCCCCTCATCAAACTGGCCTACAAGCTGATCCGCGCCGGCAAGCCCTGCAAGGTCGAAGGGCGCGCCATTGGCGACGGCCTGGTCGCCCTCGTCCGCCGTTGGAAGGTCACCACCATCGCTGCCTTCCTGACCCGCCTGGACGCCTACCAGGACCGCGAAGTGGGCAAGGCTCTGGCCAAGGGCAACGACACCAAGGTGGAGGAAGTCGAAGACCGCTGCCAGACCCTGCGCGAGATCGCCAATGCCGTCCAGCTCCAAGGCAAGCAGCAAGTAGCCGACATGGTGATGTTCATCCAAACCCTGTTCGCCGACGGCGCGGAAAACGTCACCGTCCTGGCCACCTATCACCGCAGCAAAGGCCGGGAATGGCCGCACGTTTACCTCTACGAGCACCGGACCCGCTGCCCGTCCAAGGCCGCTCGCCAAGAATGGCAGAAGCAACAGGAAGCCAACCTGGCCTATGTTGCATTTTCCAGAGCAATGGAAAAATTGACGTTCGTGGGGGCCTAAAAGAAACAGTTTCCAGAAGCCCGAAAGAAGGGAATAAGAGTCTATGCCCAAGCCGAAGATCACGATGGCGTTCAGCGCTCCTCAGGTCGAGTATCTGAGGAGCGAGGCCGCGCGCCTCGGCATTTCCGTGGCCGACGTGGTCCGCCGGATCATTGACAAAAAGAGGGAGCAAGATGAACTACGCCCGAGTCTACGCTGAATTCATCGCGGATCGACGAAAGAAGGAGCCTGCCAGGGGCAAATCGGACCGGCACCATATTGTCCCAAGAAGCATGGGCGGGTCCGAAGCGAACTCCAACCTGATCCGTCTTTCCTATCAGGACCACCTTTTTGCTCACGTCCTTCTTTGGAAGATCCATGGAAAGGACGCAGCCCTTGCCGTCCGGTTCATGCTTAATTGCAAAAAGTACTCTGGCCGCCACTCAAGGGGTGAATATCAACGCCTTCGCGATGATTTCAGCGAAGCCTGCAAGGGCAGGTCAATTTTAAGGGGAGAGGACCACTGGATGTTCGGCCACACACCTTGGAACAAAGGCTTGAAAGTCCCAATTGGGGAGAAGCATCACCTTTTCGGCAAGCCAGGCTTCATGCTAGGGAAAAAGAATCCCGGAGCAGCTGCTGCCGCGCGTGCAAGGCGCGGCCAGGAACGGCCAAGCATTCAAGGCGAGAACCATCCTCTCTGGGGAAAGCCTTCTTTCATGCGCGGAAAGCCAAACCCCGGCGCTGCAAGGGCGGCTTCTCTGAGGCGCGGGCCTCTTAATCCTCTTTACGGAAAGACTGGCCCAGATCATCCTCTGTTTGGCCGCTCGCGGCCTGACATTGCAGCCAACCTTAAGGCGCGTCACGGCCTGCCAAAGCTAACGCCCGAGAAAGTTCAGGTCATTCGCCTGAAGGCCTCCGACGGCCAGCCGCTGCCCTCTCTCGCAGAAGAGTTCGACATGGGCCTAGAAGCCATCAAGCGCATCGTCGATCGTCGCACGTGGAAGAGCGTCCCAGACCTAGGCGTCGTCAACCACGACCACACAATGATAACAGCATGACCGAAGACGAAGCCCTAACAAAGACCTGCCACAAGACCCTAAGCCCCCCGGCAACTGACTGGACAAACCAGCCGCACGGCTCCAGACCTCTGCCTCGCCTCCCAATGCATGGCTTGGCGCTGGTATGTGGACAGAAGCTCGCCCACCGCCGTCTTTGGCTACTGAGGCCTCGCCGGCAGCCCCACCCAAGTCACCTACGCCCAACCGGGCAGCGTGGAGATCAAGCTGTGACCTGGCGCCAAGACCGCAAGCGCGACCGCGCGAAGGAGCGCTTCTACCTACGCAAGAAGGTCTACTTCTGGCGCAAGCTTCTGGCAACCCCTCCACTCAAGAGCATCGACTTCGCCTTGAAGTTAAAGCCACCCACCGTCCAAGGCCCCATGGACCACAAGGGCCAACGGCCATGACCCGCCACTCCCACCGCCTCAGCTCGCGGTCCCCCGCCCGCCAACCACCGACCGCTCCCCCAGCCCCACATGACAGCCTGGACACCACCTCAATCTTCGGTTGCCCATCCGAGGCCGAACGCATCGCCGCCCGCCTTCTGGAAGGCCGCATCGTCGCCGGTCGCCACCGCGAACCAAAGCCCATCACCATCCGCAAATTCTCCTGGGAGGACGACAATGAGTGAACTAGCCCCCGGCACATGGGTTGAATACACCGGCCCATTCACGGACCAAGCTGCCCTTGAAGGACTTTTCAAGGGCGCAGTCTGTTTAACCCACTCTCTTGCCGGCCTGATCATCAAAGACGTAAGGTCCAGGCAAGGAGAAAGCTGGTGCATCAACCACTGGCGACCGATCTTAAAGGACCAGCAGGGCACCACCGCCACCCTCACAAAGCTCCTGGACGTGCCCACCCCGACCCTGTTACCAACGCCATGACCCGCGAGATAGAAACCTTCGCCCTCGTCACCGCAGCCTTCATCCTTGGCCTCCTCATCGGCTCGGCCAACCCCGAACCAATAATCGCTTTCACCGCCAACATAGGAAGAATCATATTCCAATGACAATCAAGATGGAAGGCTACGTCTTCCCCGACGCAGACTGGACACCAATCCCTCAACACATGCGCGAGGGCCTGTTCAACTACATCATGAACGGCGTCCCCACAGGCAGCTTCCTGACCGCCGTCCTCTGCAACAACTTGCGCGACAGTTTCGCCCATGCAGACGACATCAACCGTCACGCCATATACGCTTTCGTCAAGTTCCTCTACAATGACGTCCCGTCCCAGGCCCATGGCTCTCCGTTCAGAGTCAGCGATTGGATTAAGCAGGGCGGAGGCAACCTTCGCGTAAGGGAGATCGCCACAGATGCCAACTAAGACCAAACCCTACGGCCTAGCCGACTTCAAGTTCCAACAACAGGCCCTGGAGCGCACGCAAGACCTGCGCGACGACACAATGTCCCTCGTCCGCAACTCACCGTTCACCTTCGAGGACATACACGCCCATTGCGGCCCGCACCCCCGCACCCTTCAGATGTGGGACGAGAAGATCACCCAACGCCCACAGATGGGCAAGCGCAAATGACCCGCACCATCCGCAAATACAAGCTCAAAATCGACGCCACGCTCACCCTTCCTCCGGGAAAGCCGGTCCTGGTCGTAATCCAGGACGACTCCCATGCCCCGACAATCTGGATAGAGCACACCGATCAGGATCTTGACTCTCCCGGTGCTAGCGTCATCTATCGCCTAGCCGGCACCGGCCTCCCGTTCGAGGGAACAGCCACCCACGTCGGCGCCTGCATCTGCGGTCCCCTCGTCTGGCATGTGTACAGGGAACAGCCATGACCAACACCCCCTTCCGCCGCGCCTTCATCCACCGCCCATCGTCCCGCGTCGGCGTCGAACTCAA
>Ga0302267_10000728_pt1 | contig 43866 bp, 42 predicted proteins | sample III_Bog_E1_3_FD_194555 | JGI IMG/M metagenome (GOLD analysis project Ga0302267, IMG submission 194555) | Peat permafrost microbial communities from Stordalen Mire near Abisko, Sweden - III_Bog_E1_3 | ecosystem: Environmental > Terrestrial > Soil > Wetlands > Peat | place: Sweden: Abisko...
GAGGAATTTCTCGGAGAAGGGGCCGCCCGGCGCGCCGGTGATCCACACGCCGTTGCGCACGCTGCCGCCGAGCAGCAGCCAGTCCGGCGTGGGCACGCCGAAGAGGAAGCGGGCGTAGATCGCGGGCTCGTCGGGCGGCTTGGAGCCGTAGCGCGAGCGCAGGATGTTCTCGCCCATCGCCCGCCCGTATTCGGTGAGCAGGCCCGCGCCGCTCGGGTCGGCGTGGCAAGGCACGCAGCCCTGGTACTCGTGGCGGATCATCCAGGGGTAGGCGCTCGCGGGCCGCGCCCAGAAGATGGAGGCCAGGAGGGCGAGGAAAGGAAGGAGCCGCAGGGCGGGGCCCCACGCGCGTCGAGCAAGCATGCGGTCTCGGTAGTGGCAGAACGGGCGGGTGAAAAGAGGGCGCGAAGGTCGGGGGGTGATCGGGGGCGCCCAGGACCCCGGGGAAGGGTCAGTTGTCCTTCACCTGGAAGCTGGTGGTCAGGTCCACGTTGGGCTTGACGGTGACGCCGAGGTACGAGGGCCGGTTCACGCCGAAGTCGTCGACGTTGATGGTGGAGCTGCCCTGCACGCTGAGGGTGTCGCCGTCGAGCTTGGCGCTGTAGTGGAAGTTGATGTCTCTGGTCTGACCGTGGAGCGTCAGCGAGCCCTTGGCGTCGCCCGAGGCGTCGGCCCCCGCCGCGGGGAACTTGAGCGCCGAGCGCGGCACCCTCAGGGTGGTGGTAGGGTACGTGCCGACGTCGATGGCCTTGCGGGTGTGCTCGTCGCGCAGGCCGATGCCGGTGGTGAGGTTGGCGAGCGGGACGGTGATGGTGACCGTGGCGCCGTCGTCGGCGACCGACATGTCTGCGGTCGAGCCCGAGATGTTCAGCCCGGCGGGCCCCGCAGCCTTGAACGACGTGCTCGACGCGCCCGTCTTGTTGAGCTTGGCGGCGGCGACGAGGGAGAACGTCACCATCGCCAGCAGAGCGGCACCGCCGAGAAGGGAAGTTCGAACGCGAGTGTTGTCCATGGAGTCTCCGGGGTCGGTTGCGAGCTGCTGTTTCGTCGGGGCGCGCTCTCGCGCAACGCTTGCGCGAGGGGAGCCGAACTCTAGGTGGCCAGGCCTGGGACGACGAGCCCGATGTTACGTCACGGCGCCGCTCGGGAGGTCACCTCGTGCTGCATCGTTGCCTGGTTCGTCGGGTTTGACGCAATCCTTCAACGGATGGCGCAAAAATTCGTTTCGGCGGGTCGCGACTTTGCCTTGAAGATCGGCGCGCCTCGCGGCGAAGTAGGGCGAGGATGAGGCGGAACCCCACGGCGCGCCGTGCCAGACGAAGCGGCCCGCGGGTGGTGGCCCTGCTGGCGACGTGCGGTGCGTTCGCCGTCACGCCCTCGGTGTACGGACGTGCAGCCTCGTGTGATCCGGTGCGGATCGCGGGCCGGTTCTCCTCCCTCGACAAGCGGTGGCGCGACGCGCTCCAGGCCCTCGCCCACGCGACCGCACAGGAGGGGCTCCCCTGGAGTTGCCCCGGCGGCACCGTCGCCCTCGCGCTGGAGGGGCTCGGTGGGGGGGCCCTGGTCACCGTCACGGACGCTCGGGGACGGACCGTCTCCCGCCGCATCGCCCGCCCCGACGAGGTCGTCCCCACCGGCGAGGCCCTCCTCTCCTCCCCGATCGAGGACAGCGCGCCGCCGCCGCCTCCTGCCGAGCCCCCTCCCGCCCCCCTCCCGCCCGCGGGCCCCGCGGAGCCGCGAGCGCAGATCCAGGCGCTGATCGGCCCCCGCGCCAGCGGCCCCGGCGCGATGGCCTGGGGCAGCGGGCTCTTCCGCGTCCAGCTCCCCCTGGGCCCCTGGTCCCTGGGCTTCTGGGCTCGTTACGACCTCCACCTCGCCGGCCCCAGCGGCCCCTGGGTTTACTTCCGCACCTCGGCCATCAGCGCGGCCCTGAGCGCGGGGCGGCGCATCCTCGCCGAGCCGTTCGAGCTGCGGGCCACGTTCGACCCATCCATCGCCGTGGTCATCATGGAAGCCGGCAGCGAGGACGTGACCCATCCCCAGGGCGCCAAGCCCGCGCTCCGGCTCGGCAGCAGCCTCAGCGGTGTGTTCCCGCTCACCGGGATCTTTCGCGGGGTGGTCACCCTCGATGGCGAGTTTGCCCCCGCGGGCGTCAACGGCGGGCTGCGCAACATCGACACGCGCGACCAACCTCCCCAGCTCCCCGCCGTCCCGATCTATACTGCCGGACTCTTGCTTGGCGTCGAGGTCCCCATCCGATGAAGCTCGCTACCGTGCACCCCCTGGGCGCTGGGCCTCCCCGCTCCCAGCCCCCCAGCCGCGGCCCCCTCGACCGGCGCCGCGACGCCGAGGAGAGCGACGCCGACCTGCTGCGTCGCGTGGGCGAGGGCGACCTGTCCCCGCTCGGCGTCCTCTACGACCGCCACCACGAGGGCGTGCGCCAGTTCGTGGCGCGGGCCACCTCGAGCACCGCGGACGCCGACGACATCACCCACGAGGCCTTCCTGACCCTCGCCAAGATCGCCGGTCGGTACGACGGGCGCGCGTCGGCGCGACCGTTCCTGCTGGGCATCGCCGCCCAGCTCGTGCGCCGCCGCAAGCGCGGCCTGGGCCGCTGGGCGCTGGCGCTGGCCTCCTTCGGGGAGACGCTCGAAGACTCCAGGGTGAGGACCCCCGAGGACGCCGCCAGCACCACCCAGGAGATGCGCCGCTTCGACGACGCGCTGGGCCGCCTCACCGAGGAGAAGCGGCTGGTCTTCCTCCTCGTCGAGCGCGAGGGGCTCTCCGGCGAGGAGGTCGCCCGCGCCCTCGACATCCCGGTGAACACGGTGTGGACGCGCCTCCACCACGCTCGCAACGACCTCCGCCGCGCGCTCTCGCCGCCGGCGCGGTGACCGCGGTCATCCTGGGAAACGCGGTCATCCTGGGGAACGCCCGAGAGCGTTCCCCGACGGGGACCATCCTGGGAACGCCCGATTCGCCGTAGCTACCCGGGGGGGACTCAGTTCGCTTGAGCCTGGGAGCAGAAGCCGCCGATGCAGGTCACCGACGGTGAGTTGCAGCAGTCGGTGCCGGTCGCGCACTTGTCGCCGATCTGGGCGCAGCCGGTGGGCGCCGGGACGCAGGAGAGCACGCCCATGGAGTTGGACTGGCAGAAGCCGCTGCAGCACTCGTAGCCCTGGTCGCAGGTGCCGCCGGTGGGGAGGCAGGCCTCGAGCGCCCAGTAGCCGCTCATGTTGATGGTGGTGAGATCCTGCCCGGGCAGCCAGAACGCGGGGTGGCTGGGATCCTTGCCGGGGGTAGGGTTGACGTCGACGGCGGCGACCCAGAGCTGCTTGCGGTTCTCGTAGGTCGGATTGCTCACCGAGAGCATCTCGTTGCCGTAGTCGCGGGGGCTGACGAAGACGACCCACACGTACCCGCCCACCGCGATCGGGTTGACGGTGGGCTGGTAGGCGAGGTGCTGGTTGGTGGTGGAGAGGTTGGCGCCGCTGGCCATGGCGAGCGAGAGCGGACCCGCCGCCATGGCGAGGTCGGTCATGTAGAGATCGTCGTGGCCGACCGAGCTGGTCCCGTACTTGGCCCGGCTGTAGTCGCCCTGCTGGTAGATGATCCACGCCGAGTCCGGGGTGAAGCTGGGGAAGGCGATGGCCTGGGTGCCACCGGGGGCGATCATGCGGCGGTTGGTGAACGTCATCGTGGCCTGATCGAAGTCGATGACGTCGAGATCGGCGCGGGTGAACTCGACGGGGTAAGCGCCGGTGACATTGCCGGAGAAGGCCAGGTGCGTGCCATCCGGCGAGAAAGCCGGGTCGCAGGTGCTGTCGGTGAACGCGTCGAGCGCGCTGGCGATGGGCGCGCCGGTCTTGGCGTTGGCGAGCGCCAGGGTCATCGTCGTGTCGTTGGCCACCGCGTACGACCCGTCCGGGGTGAGCCCGAGGAAGATCGTGGTCGAGGCGTACGGCGTCATCTGCTCGACGGCGGGAGGGCTCTGGGTGAGATCGACGCTGCCCCAGGGGCTGGCGGTGGATCCCGTCTTCTCGAAGATGGCGGCGACGGTCGAGCCGTCCTTGCTCACGGTGTGGCAAGCGACGCAGCGCTTGCCGTTGCCGCCGGTGGCCCAGGGCGGCGACGGGGTCCCGGTGTAGCCGGAGGCGGCCGGCGTCCCGATCGCCGTGTTCGAGCCGGAGTCGAACAGCAGCGTCGGCGTCGCGGCTCCGGGCGCGATCTTCATGAGCTGGCCGGTGTTGACGGTCCAGTAGTAGATGGAGCCCCGCAGGTTGCCCTGGGCGATGGTCCACGCCTCGTGCATCGACTGGTGCGCCACGCCCGCCGAGAGGCGCTGGATGTCGAGGGTCACCGGCTCGCCCGCGTTGCTCTGGGTGAGCTGGGTCCACACCGCGGCGGGCATGGTGAAGCGGCTGGGTGGGTCGGCGCTCAGGTAGAACTGGGCGTCGAGGTACTTCTCGGCGACGTGGACGAAGTAGACGTCGCCGGCCGCGCCGCCCGACCACTGGAGCTCGGGCGGGAGCAGCCCGCGGGCGAAGACGGTCTGGTCGTAGGGGTAGAGCAGCGTGCCCGAGGGGTTGGTGTCGGGCGTGCCGAACAGGCCCTGGTTGGCCGTCGAGACCATGGCCGGGTTCTGGGTGATCTTGAGGATCACGTCGACGCCGGCCGTCGCGGTGAGGCCCGAGAACGTCGCCGTGACCGTGCCGTGCCCGCCCAGCGTCCCGCTGGGCGTGAGGTTGCCGGTCGCGTCGATGAGGGCGATGGGGAGCTGATCGAACGACCAGACGGCCGCGACCACCCCGGTGAACTTGTCCGCGTACGTCGCCGTCGCGGTGAAGGGGACGGGCGTCGCCACGCCGTTGACGACGTCGACGGTCGCCGTCGCGGGGGTGACGGCCAGCGACACCACCATGCCGTGGTTCTCGAAGAGCCCCCCATCGCCGCCCGCCGTCCCGGTGTTGCTCCCCCCGGTCGCGGTGGCGACGCCTCCGGTGCCGGTGCCCCCGCTGCCAGCGACGGAGTGATTGCCACCCCCGCACGCATAGCCGGCGACGGCGAGGACGAGCGAGAGCGACCCGAGCAGGACGAAACGATGGCGCATGCGGGCGATCCTCCGAAGCTAGCCCGCGACGTTATCACGAAGCGCGAGGCTCCAGGACGCGAGGCTCGCAGGACCCGGCCCGCCCCGGCCGACCCCGAGGACTGCCGTAGACTGAGCGCCCATGCGCCCCTCGCCCGTCGCCGCCCTGCTCTTCGGCTCCGGCCTGTCCGCGCTCGTCTACCAGATCGCCTGGCAGCGCGAGTTCCGCCTCGTCTTCGGCTCCTCCACGGCCGCGTCGGCGGCGGTCCTCACCATCTTCGTCGGCGGCATCGGCGCCGGCGGCCTGGTGCTGGGGCGGCGCGCCGACGCCCACCCGCGGCCCCTCCGCCTCTACGCCGCGCTGGAGCTCGGCGTCGCCGCGACGGCCGCGCTGACGCCGCCTCTCCTCGAGCTCGCCCGCGCCGCCTACCTCCACCTCGGCGGCGCGCTCGCGCTGGGCCTCGGCGCGGGGACGGCGCTGCGCCTGGTGCTCGCGGCGCTGGTGCTCGCCGCGCCAACGCTGCTGATGGGAGGCACGCTCCCCGCGGCGGTGCGCGCCGTCCAGTCGGAAGCCGACGGGCGCCGGCGCACGGTGGGCCTGCTCTATGGCGCCAACACGCTGGGCGCGGTGACCGGCTGCGTGCTCGCGACCTTCTGGCTCCTGGAGCGGATCGGCACCCGCGCCACGCTCTGGAGCGCGTGCGCCGCCAACGCCGCGGTCGCGCTCGCAGCGGCCTTCGCCGCCCGCGGACCCGCGCCCGCGCCCGAGACCGCGGCGGTCGCGCCGGCCCACGCCGCGGCCCCGCGCGGCTTCGTCCTCCTCGCGGCCGGCGTGGTGGGCTTCGCCTTCTTCCTCCTCGAGCTCGTCTGGTACCGGATGCTGGGTCCGCTGCTCGGGGGCTCGGTGTTCACCTTCGGCCTCATCCTGGCGGTGGCGCTGCTGGGCATCGGCGCCGGTGGGCTCGCCTATGCGCGCTTCGGCGCGGGGCGACCGGCGAGCCTGCGCGGCTTCGCCCTGATCTGCCTGGTCGAGGCGCTCGGCGTGGCGGCGCCCTTCGCGCTGGGCGATCGCCTGGCGCTCCTCGCGCTCGCGGTCCGCCCCGACGGCGGCGCGCTCCTCTCGGCCTACCTGCCGGGCTGGTTCGCGGTGACGGCGATCGTGGTGCTGCCCGCCGCGCTCGCCGCGGGCGCCCAGTATCCGCTGCTGATCGCGCTCCTCGGCGCGGGGCGGCGCGGGGTCGGCGCGCAGATCGGGGCCGCCGCCGCGTGCAACACCGCGGGGGCGATGGCGGGCTCACTCGCCGGGGGCTTCGCGCTCCTGCCGCTCCTGTCGGCGACCGGCTGCTGGCGCGCCGCCGCCGCGCTCCTGGTCGCGCTGGGCCTCCTCGCGCTCCGGCTGGCGAGCCCCGCGGCCGAGGACGGCGAGGCTCGCTGGCTGCCTCGCCCCCGCCGCTGGCTCGGTCGCGCCGCCGCGGGGGCGCTCGCCGTGGTGTCCCTCGCCTGCCTCGCTGCCGCCGGGCCCACCGCCGCCTGGCGCCACAGCCCGATCGGCGCCGGCCGCGTCGAGCGCAAGATCCTCGCCTCGCCCATCGAGGCGCGCCGCTATCTCCACGAGGTGCGGCGCGGCATCCTCTGGGAGAGCGAAGGCGTGGAGAGCAGCGTCGCGATCGACGGCTCGGACGGGCTGGCGATGGTCGTCAACGGCAAGATCGACGGCAACGCCCGCGGCGACGCGCCGACCCAGGTGATGGGCGGCCTGCTCGGCGCGCTCCTCCACCCCCACCCCCGGAGCGCCATGGTGGTCGGCCTTGGCACTGGCAGCAGCGCCGGCTGGCTCGGCGCGGTCCCGTCCATCGAGCGCGTCGACGTGGCCGAGCTCGAGGCCTCCATGCTCCACGTCGCCGCCGAGTGTGCAAAGGTGAACGAGGGCGTCCTCGCCAACCCCAAGGTGAGGGTCCTGCTCGGCGACGCGCGGGAGATCCTGCTCACCGTCGCGGCGCGCTACGACGTGATCTTCTCGGAGCCCTCCAACCCCTACCGGGCCGGCGTCGCCGGGCTCTTCACCCGCGAGTACTACCGCGCGGCGGCGTCCCGGCTCGAGGAGGGCGGCGTCTTCCTCCAGTGGCTGCAGATGTACGAGATCGACGAGGACACCGTCCGCTCCGTGTACGCGACGCTGGGCTCGGTCTTCCCCGTGGTGGAGACGTGGCGGCTCGGCGGCAGCGATCTCGTGCTCGTCGCCTCGGCGCGCCCGCTCGTCCACGATGCCGCCGCGCTGCGGGCCCGCGCGGCCGCCGAGCCCTACCGGCGCGCGCTCGCCGACGCGTGGCGGACCGAGGGGCTGGAGGGCGTCCTCGCCCACCACGTGGCGCGGCCCTCGGCCGCGGCGAGGATCGCGGCCGGAGGGCGGGTCAACACCGACGACGAGAACCACGTGGAGTTCGCCTTCGCGCGCCACGTCGGCAACTTCGCGCGCGTCGACGCCCTGCTCGACTCGGCGCGCGAGCGCGGCGAAGACCGCCCGGCCATCCGCGGCGCGGTCGACTGGGACGAGGTCGAGGAGGAGCGCATCATGGCGCTCGCCGGGGAGGGCTCCGAGCCGGAGATCCACCCCGGCATGCCGGTCGATCGCGAGCTCCGCGCCGTCGCCGCGGTCAACTACGTGGCCGGCAACCTCCAGGGCGCGCTGGCCAAGTGGCAGTTCCAGGAGCGGGCGCCGCGAGGCATCACCGAGCTCGACCTGGTCGCCGAGGGCCTCGCCGAGGCCGGGCGCGAGGAGGCCACCGCGGTGATCGAGAAGCTCCGCGCCCTGCAGCCCACCGAGGCCGACGCGGCCCTCGCGCGCCTCCGGCTCCGGCAGGGCAAGCGGGACGAGGCGGTCGCCCTGCTGACGCACGTGTTCGCGGCCTACCGACGCGATCCCTGGCCCTCTCCCCAGGTGATGCGGCGCGCCCTCGATCTCGCGCTGGCCATCGCCGACGGCGATCCCGCCCTCTCCGAGCGCCTCCTCGAAGCGCTGCGCGAGCCCTTCGCGGTGCGGTCGCTCGACGGCGTGCGCCGCCTCACCGCGCTCTGGATCGCCTCGCAGATCCCCGAGCCCGCCGCCTGCGCCGCGGCCTGGCGCGACCTCGAGCCGTGGGTGCCCTGGGACAACGCCTCGCTGGTGGCCCGCCGCGACTGCTACCGCCGCGCCCACGACGACCTCCGCGATCGGGCCCGCCGCGACGCCGACGATTTCCTCGCCTGCGGCGCCTCCCCCGGGTGGCTGGGCTGCCTTTGACGTACGCTCCACGGACGATGACGCCCACGCGCCTCGCCCCCCTCCCCCTCGCCCTCCTCGCGCTCGCCGGCTGCGGCAGCGGCACCCCCGCGCCGCCAGCGGGCGTCTGCTCGCTCACCCGGCCGGCGCTGCCGACCTCACGCCTCCACACCGACGGCACCACCCTCCGCGACGCCCTCGATCGCGTCGTGGTGCTCCGTGGGGTCGACGCCGGGGGGCGGAGCAAGCTCACGCCCTTCGCCCCCTTCGACTTCACCGGTGACGGCTACGACGCGGCCCTCGGCGCCTACCTCGATCGCGCCGCGTCGTGGGGGATCAACGTGCTCCGGGTGCCCTTCGTCTGGGCCGCCGTCGAGCCGACGCAGGGCAGCTACGATCAGGCCTTCCTCACCCGCTACGACGCGCTCCTCGACGGCGCGTTCGCGCGAGGGATGCTCACCGTCGTGGACTTTCACCAGGACGTGTACGCTGACGTCTTCTGCGGCGACGGCTTCCCCGACTGGACCCTCACGCCGCCCTACCCGGCGCCACACGACGACTGTCCCAACTGGGGCGGCGAGTACCTCGGCGATCCCAGCGTGCAGGCCGCGTACGACGCCTTCTGGGCGACCGGCTCCCCGGTCCGCACCGCCTACGGCGCGCTCTGGGACATGATGGCGACGCGCTACGCGGCGCGCCCCGGGGTCATCGGCTTCGAGCCCTTCAACGAGCCCGGCTGGGGCAGCGCCGACATGGCGACGTGGGAGGCGACCACGCTGACCACGTTCTACGGGCAGATGACTGCCAGCCTCCATGCGGCTGCGCCGGACGCGCTGGTCTTCTTCGACGCCACCGGGGTCGACGGGGTCACGGCGCAGACCTCGCTCGGGCTACCGGCGGGCAGCGGGCTCGTCTTCGCGCCGCACTACTACCAGTACGCCGCGCTCGGGGGCACGGCGCCCGACAGCGATCTCGTACCCGTGTCTCTGCGGGACTGGTCCAACGTCGGCGCCGGCTGGGGCGTGCCCAGCTTCCTCGGCGAGTTCGGCGCCTCCAACCCCACCCCCGACGTGGCGGCCTACCTGAGCGCGCACTTCGACGCGCTCGACGCGCTCGGGATGAGCGGGACCGAGTGGGAGTACAGCGTCGCCACCGAGATGTGGAACGGCGAGGACCTCAGCCTCGTCGCCGCCGACGGGACCGAGAACCCCTCGGCGGCGGCCATCCTCCGGCCCTACGCGCGCGCGGTCGCCGGCAGCGGGGTGGTGTTCTCCTACGACTCCACGTCCCGCGCGGCGTCGCTCCAGTACACCCCCGCCGCCGGCGTGAGCGAGGTGGCCGTGCCGGTGCGCGCCTACCCCGCCGGCTACACGGTCAAGGTGACCGGCGGCTGCGCGGACAGCTCGCAGCAGGGCGTCTTGCTCGTCCAGGCCGACCCGGGCGCCACGTCGGTCGCGGTCGAGGTGACCGCCCGCTGACGGCGCGGGGTCCCTCAGGGCGACGGCTTCCCGAACCCGCCCGCCGCCGTCCGCGAGAACGAGGCGCCGCCCTGGCTCGCCTTCACCGCCGACTGCGAGAACACCAGGAACGCCTTGCGGATCTCGGCCGGATCGTTGCCGGGCGTGAGGATCCAGCGGTCCTCGATCCCCATCGACCGGAACACGTCACGGAAGGCCGTCGTCCCGTCGTCGATGCCCATGGCCGCGACGATGTGGTTCTCCGCGGCGACCATGTCGCGCACGATCGCCTTGACGTCCCTGGCCTTGGCCCGCGTCGATCCCTGATCGGCGCCGTCGGTGAGGAGCAGCGTCACGGTCCGCGCCGGGACGCCGCTGCCGGCGAGCTCCTGCGTCTTGGCGATCACCGTGCCGAGGAGCACCACCGTCTGGTCGTAGAGCGGGGTCCCCTTGTCCGGCTGGTAGTTCTGCGCCGTCATCCGCACCGCGCGGGCGATCGGGCAGTACGGGTAGAGCACCTCGCCATTGAGGTAGCGGTTGTGGGTGAGAATGGCGTCGCGCTGCCGCGAGGCGAGGAGCGCGTCGAGCACCAGGTTGTGCCCGTCCCGCACCACCTGGGCGTTGCCGGCGAACTGGATCGACCCCGAGTCGTCCGGCATGAAGGTGACCAGCACCACCTCCGAGCTCTGCACGTCGTCGACCTTGATGCCGAGCCCCTCCTGGATGCGCGCGCCCAGGTCGGGGACGTCGAGCACCGCACGCGCGGCCGGCGAGAGCGAGCCCTCGTCCTCCGCCGCCTGGAAGAGCTGCTGGATGTCGAGGGTGCTCGCGCCGTTCGTTCCGTGGGTCCCGTTGCTCTTGTTGCTCATGGCATCCTCCTTCAACGCAGCCACGCCGAGAGGCGGTCGGTGCTCTTCACCAGCTTCATCCCCGCCGCCGCGAAGCGCTGCAGCGCCTGGTCGGCCTCCCCGGTGAAGTCGGCGACGAAGCCGCCGCGCCCATCGGGCACCGTCACCGCCGACATGCAGTCGGTGAGCAGGTGGATCTTCCGGGCCAGATCCGGATCGGTGGCGACGATCTCGGCGAGGATGTCGTCGATGGAGCTCTTCACGCAGTGGCTCGCGGCCTGCCCGGCGATGATGACCGCGTCGGCGGCGAGCAGGGTGCGCAGGAACGAGGTGTTCTTCTGCGCGAGCGGCTGGCCGTCGTGGCGCACCAGCACCTCGGGCGCCATCACCGAGTAGTTCTCGGTGAGCGGGTTGCCGCCCTTGACCTCGACCCACGACTGCGCAGAGCGGACGTAGGAGTGGAACATGCGCGCCTCGTGCACGACGCCGGCGAGCGCGTGCCCGTCGCCGCCGAGGATGCAGTGCGGCGGCCACAGGTAGAGCCGGTATTTGCCCGCCTTCTCCAGCGCCTCGCAGTAGAAGCGCACCTGCTCGAGGAGCCAGGGGTAGTTGCCGCCGCACAGCCACCTGGCCATCGCCGGGTTGGGGCGCACCTCGCCGGAGTCGATCTGGGCGGTGGTGATCTCGCGGTGCGCGGCGACGGGCTGGTCGTCCCCGGTGACCCAGAACGAGGCGAAGAAGATCTGGTAGGCGAAGTGCGTGTCCAGGGTCGCGGTGATGCCGGTGATCGCGCCCAGGTTGGTGTAGACGAACTCGGCGATGCGGCGGCTGTCGTCGACGGCGCCGCGCCCGCTCCGGCCCGCCACGAAGAGCGAGCCCTGGGGGAAGCAGAAGTCCTTCTGCACGTCGATGAGCAGCAGGTGCACGTTCTGCTGGTCCGCCGCGACGGGCTTGAGGGCGTGGGTCTTGCGGTACGTGGACGCGGCGGTGAAGAGGGCGCCCTGATCGGGGGCGTACCCCCAGCGCTCGGCGTTCTTGGCGTCGTAGAAGGCAGGCAGGGGCAGCGGGTTGGCGTTCATGAGGGTCTCCTTGTCGTTCATGCGAGGGAAATGGAGAGGGAGCGGATCTCCCTCTCGCCGACGGCGTAGAGGCCGCTCTTCCCGGGGAAGAGGCGGGTCGTCGCCGTGACGAAGGGCTCGGTGTCGGGGAAGGCGCGCGTCTCGACGAGCGCGCCGGCGCGGGGCTCGACGCGGACGACGCCGGCGTCGGTCGCGGCGAGGAGGCTGCCGCCCACGGCCGCGCGGCCGGACAGCGTCCCCAGCCACGAGCCGTCGCCGCTCTCGGCCTGGGCCGCGGCCACCACCTCGCCGCCGGCGCCGACGACCACGCACTGGTGCACGGTGCGCCCGCGGTGCTGGGCGGCGAGGAAGAGCCAGGCCCGCGCCTCGTCGAGGGCGCACTCGGCGCCGACGATCTCGCCGGGGAGGAAGGGCAGCTTCACGGTGTCCTTGAGGCCGCCCTGGTGGGCGTCGAAGACGAAGGCCACCGCCAGCGTGCCCGCCCGGTAGAAGCCGAAGCCGAAGCGGTCGCCGACCCAGAAGAGCGTCTGCCCGGCGAGCACGTCGCCGACGCGCTCGCCGGCGCTCGTCTCGACCTGCGCAGCGACGCCGCGGCCGGCCGGGCGCGCCCGCCTCCGCACCAGGCGCCCGCCCTGCGCGAAGTAGCGGTGGCTTCCGTTCGCCGCGAGCACGGGGCGACCGCGGAAGCCGTCGACCGTGAAGCGCAGAGGCGCGGCGCCGGGCGTGAGGACGAAGGCCTCGGGCCCGCGGCCGACGAGCGTGGCCCCGCCCTGGAGCGCGAACACCAGCGAGGCATCGAGCGCCCCATCCAGCACCACCGCGCCGTCCTCGCGCCGGTAGCGGCCGTCCTCGTGCACCAGCCAGCGCAGCGCGCCCTCGTCGAGGGCGGCGGCGACGATCACGCCCCGGGTCACCATCACCCTCGTCGCGATGACCTCGCCGCGCACGGTGGTGACCTCCTTGACCGCCGCGGCCGGCGTGGCCGCGCAGCTCGGGCACCCGGCGCGCGCGTGCTCGGCCCCGCAGAGCGGGCAGCGCGTCCACTCCAGCTCTTCCAGCAGCCTCCGCGGGAAGACCTCGCGGCGATCGCGCTCGAAGACCAGGTGGAGCTGGTGGAGCAGATCGTCGGGCAGCGCCCGGAGCGGGATCGCCGGCTTGGGGTAGACCACCTCGGGGTCGAACACCGTGAGCCGGCGCAGCGGGCGCGCCGCCTGAGGGATCCTCGCCGCCTTGTCGGCGGGCTTGTGGATGCCGCCGTAGGGACCGACGCAGACCAGGCTCTGCATCACCATGATCGCGAACGCGTACCAGTCCGAGGCCGGCGAGTAGGGCCGGCACAGCACCGGCTGGGTGAGCGAGGCGTCGCAGAGGAGCGGATCGACGAAGCGCTCGGTGAACACCCGACAGAGGAAGGGGCCGAACTGGAGGCTGTCGGCGTCGATGAGGAAGGCGCGCCGATCGCGGACCAGGACGTTGAGATCGTTGAAGTCGCCGATGGTGATCCCGAGCCGGTGCAGCCCCTCGACGGTGGCGTGCAGGTCGGCCAGCGCGGCGATGGCGTCGACGGCGGGGAGGCCGCTGCGGCGCGCCGCGGGATCGCCGTAGCGGAGGAGCACCTCGGCGCCCGCGACGAAGGGCATGGAGTACCCCACCAGGAGCTTGCCGCTGCGATCGGTGGCCAGCGCGGCCGGCGCGACGACCCGATCGGGCAGCCCGGCCGGGAAGGCGCGGAGCTTGGTCTGGTGGGCGGCGATGCGCTCGCGGGCGGCGTCCTGCTCGGCGGGGAGCGCGGCGTAGTCGGGGTGCGCCGGCGTCTTCCACACCTTGAGCACGTCGCCGTCGCCGAGGTCGAACACGTCGGCCTCCCCGCCTTTGCCGATGGAGGCCGCGGGGTCGATCCGGATCTTCTTCTGCTTCAGATACACGTCCACCGTGACCTCCCTTCCGAGGCTCGTTCACCGACGACGATGCGGGCGGGATCAGCCCGCTTTGCGGCGCACCACCACGACCGTGGTGTCGTCCCCGAGCAGCCCGACGTCGCGCTCGATCCGCCGCTCGTCCCAGCGGGGCCTGGTCACCTCGCGGTTGACGAGGGCGAGCCGGCGGCGGAGCGCGTCGCCGTTCTCGAAGTACCGGTCCTGCTCCCAGAGCTGGGACAGGGGCCCCACCTCGGCGCCGCCGCCGGGGAGCGGGCGCGCCGCGAGGTCGGCGAGATCGGCGGCGCCATCGGTGCCGAGGAGCGCCGAGCGCGCCCCGGTGAAGGTGCGCACCACCGAGAAGCCGGGCGCGCTGGCCGAGAGGAGGCCGTAGGCCAGGTAGGGCGGCTCGTTGCCAGGGAACGGCCCGAGCCTGGTGACGGCGCCGTCGACCGCGGCGATGCCGTCGCCGGCCGCGAAGACGCACCCCTCGTCGCCGCGGAAGGCGAGGCCCACCACGGTGAAGAGAAAGTGATCGGCCACGGTGTCCGCGAGGCGTCCCCCCATGGCAGCGCCGAGCGCCCCGAGCGTGCCGAGCACGTCGCCCCGGAGCCCGTCCCAGAGCGCGGGATCGTCGAGCGCCGCCCCCTCGGCGAGGCGCGCGGCGAGCCGCGCGGTGCACAGGCGGGCGCCGAGCTGGGCGCCGACCTCGCTGTGCGCGCTGGACCCGCAGCCATCGCACACCACCGCGACGAGGACCTCGCCGCGGCACAGCCAGGCGTGGGCGTCCTGGTTGGGCTTGCCCGAGAGCACGTGGCTCCGGCCGGTGACGGTGCCACCGGCGATCTCGTAGCGTGACGCGGCGTCCAGAGACACGATCGCTCCTCCCGGCGCGCGGCGCCGGCCTGTGTCCATCGGTGGTGAGCCAGAGGCCCCGCGCGCGGGGCCTCCCGCTGGAGCTAGAGCTCGAAGTCGAACCCGGCTTTTTCCAGCTCGCGGTAGCGCTTCTTGTCGAAGCGGTAGAGCCGCGCCGCGCGGTGGGCGACGTCCTGCTCCACCTCGTCGAGCTCCTCGAGCAGGCCCATGGCGAGGACCTTCTTGCGGAAGTTCCGCTTGTCGAGCTCGCGCTCCAGGACCTTCTCGTAGAGGCGCTGGAGCATGGTCAGGGTGAACTTGGGGGGCAGGAGCTCGAAGCCGAGGGGCCGGTAGCGCACCTTGCTGCGCAGCCGCTCCAGCGCCATGGCGGCGATGGCGTCGTGGTCGAAGGCGAGCGCGGGCAGATCGCTGACCGCGAACCACGCCGCCTCCCGCGCGTCGGTGGCCGCTTTGACCCGGTGGTCGGCGAGGTTGACGAGCGCGTAGTACGCCACCGTGACGACGCGCTCGCGCGGATCGCGGTCGATCCCGCCGAAGGTGTAGAGCTGCTCCAGGTAGACGCGGCCGAGGCCCGTCTCCTCGGCCAGCTCGCGCCGGGCGGCTTCGTCGACGGTCTCGTCGAGGTGGACGAAGCCGCCCGGCAACGCCCACTTGCCCGCGAAGGGCTCGAGGTCGCGGCGAATGAGCAGGACCGCGAGGTCGGCCTCGTCGAGGCCGAAGACGACGCAGTCGACCGCCAGGGCGGCCCTGGCATACGTGTACGTGAAGCTCATCGCGCCATCCGTGTTACCTACACACGAAGGTTAGTGTCGAATCAACACCTCGTCAAGAGAGCGCGCGCTTCAGCCGGCGTCGCCGCCGTCGAGGGACGCTTCGCTGCCGCCGGTGCCGCCGTCCGTGCCTCCGTCGGTGGCGCCAGCGCCGCTGGAGCCGTCGGTGCTGGCGCTGCCCCCGCCGGCGCCGCCGCCACCGTTGATCGAGAAGATCGGGGTGGTGTTGCAGGCGGCGAGCAGGGGCACGACCACGAGGGTGGTCAGCGCGAGGAGGCGAAGGCGGCGGCTGCCGAGCGAGGAGGTCGACATCCCCGGGTCGTATCACTTGCGACGTCGCCCGTCCGGTCGCATATCCTTTCCATCATGAGCGATGATCCCGGCAAGAAGGACGACCCTGCAGCGGAGCTCAAGCAGGGCCTGAGTCACCTGTGGAAGGCAGCCCGAGGCGTCGCCACCGGGGTCAAGAAGGAGGTCGAGCGGACCGACTTCGGCAAGGAGCTCTCCGGCGCCGGACGCGAGTTCGTGCGGGCCGCGGCCAACGTGGTCGAGCGCATCTCCGACGAGGTCGGGGATCTCGCCAAAGGCAAGCATCACGATGGGGGCTCCGCCCCCAAACCCCCGGAAGAGGCGGCCCCTGACGGAGAGCAGGACGAGTTCGACGGGGTGAAGCCCAAGCCCCGAGAGGGCGGCTCGACGCCTCAGGATCCCGGCTTCCGGATCTCGGTTGATGACGAGGCGAAGAAGAAGGGAGAGTGATCAGGCCTTGGGCCAGACCACCCCGCGCGCCCGCAGATCCGCCACCGTGTCCGCGAGCGTGTCGCCCGGATCGCGCGGGACCCAGCCGAGCTCGGTGCGGGCCCGGGTGGCGTCGACGTACCAGAAGCACTGGGCCATCTCCGCGCTGATGCGGTCGACCTGGGCGTCGATGGGCAGGTGCCGGGAGAGCCGCTCGAGGAGGCTCGCCCCCGCGCGCGCCAGCAGCAGGCTGCGGGGCGTGCGCAGGCGCGGCGCGGGCACGCCGGAGAGGCGCTCGAGCCGCGCGAAGAAGGTGGCGACGGTGAGGTTGCACGCCGAGATCAGGTAGCGCTCGCCGGCGCGGCCGCGATCGAGGGCGAGGATCATCGCCTCCGCGGCGTCGCGCGCGTCGACGAAGCTGAGGCCGCCCGCGGGCACGAAGGGGACTTTCTCTTCGAGGAAGCTCACCACGTCGCCGGTGGAGGAGCCGTGGACGTCGCCGGGGCCGAGGAGCAGGGTCGGGTTGACGCTAACCACCTCGAACCCGGGGCCGCTGCGATCGAAGGCGGCGCGCTCGGCGTAGAGCTTGGAGCGGTAGTAGGGCCAGCGGCTGAGGAGGCTCATCGGCGCCTCGGCCCGCTCGTCGCGCACGTCGTTGGCGTCCTCGGTGACGGCCACCACGCCGCTGGTGCTGGCGAGCACGACCCGGCGTACGCCCGCGACGCGGCAGGCGTCGAGGGTGGTCTTGGTGCCGTCGACGTGGATCCGGTAGAGCTCCTCGGCGTCCTCGGGCCGGCGCGAGACCTTGCCGGCGCAGTGGAAGAGGGCCTCGCAGCCGGTGGCGGCGGCGCGCACGCTGGCGGCGTCGAGCACGTCGCCGCGGTGGACCTGGACGCCCAGCGCGGCCAGGTCGGGCTCGTCGTTGCGGCAGAGAGCGACGACGTCGTGGCCGGAGGCGCGGAGCGCGGTGACGAGGTGGCGGCCGAGGAACCCGGTGGCGCCGGTGATCAGGAGGCGACTCATGAAAGATCGAAGACCTTCTGGAAGGTTTGCAGGAGCGAGATGTCGTTCGACTTGATCGCGCCGGTCATGAACTCCATCGGGCTCGGCGTGTACGCCTCACGGACGATCTTGGTGAAGATCTCCGCGGACGTCTTGAGCACGCAGTCGGCCTGCGCGCTCGCCGGCTTGCCGATCTGGGCCTTGGCGCCGTCGGGGCTCACCGTCAGCGTCCACTTGGCCTCGTTCTCGGCGCCGAGGGTGAAGTAGTAGGTGATCGGCTGGGTCACGCTGCCGGCGACGTAGCGCGTCGTGAGCTCGCGGAACAGGATCACCAGCGGGTGCTCCTTGACCACCACCGGCGCGTCGAGGCTCTCCATGCGGGAAAGGTCGAGCACGCCGCCGTCGCGGAGGGCGCACACCGCCTGGTGGGTGAGCTCGGCGACCTTGCGGCAGGCCGCCGAGAACTTCATCCCCTGGGTGAGCCGGCGCAGGTCGGCGATGGTGAGCGGCGGGCCGATGCGGGCAGTGATCTCGCGCCGGGTGGGGATCGAGCCGCCCTTGGGGAGCGCCTCGCGCGTGCCGCCCAGGTACACGGGGAGGATGTCGACCTCGTGGTTGAGCGCGAGGTGGCCGATGACCGGCTTGAACTCGTGGATCCGGCCGTCCGGCGAGCGCGTGCCCTCGGGGAAGAGGAGCACGGTGCTGCCCCGCTCGAGGACCTCGCCCGCCTGGCGGAGCGCCTGGCGCAGGCCGTTCTTGCGATCGAAGGCCGCCACGTTGGTGAGGTTCTCGAAGTAGGCGCGACGGAGGCGGCCGCCCTCGAAGAAGTAGTCCTGCGCGGCCAGCGAGACGAGCCCCTCGCCGTAGGCGCCGAGCGCGTACTTGACGAAGCCCATGTCGAGGTGGCTGGCGTGGTTGGACGCGACGATGGTGTTGCGGTTGTGCGGGATGAAGGCGCGGCCGGACACGCGCGGGCGCATGACGCGGTCGTAGAAGCCCATCTGCACGGTGCCGAGCACGCGCTTGGCCGCGTCCTGCACCACCTTGGGGAGCATGATCGGCTCCTGCTCGCCGACCGGCGCCGCGCGCGACGTGGTGAGCGCGGCGCCCTCGCCGGCGAGCCGCTCCACCTCGGCGACGGTGTCGGAGGCGGCGAGGCGGGCGGGGTCGAGGCCGGTGACGCCGGTCGCTTCGAGGGCGGAGGAGAGCTCCATCATCATCAGCGAGTCGAAGCCGAGGTCGGCCTTGAGCCGCGTGCCGGCGCCGATCTCGCCGGGCTTCTTGTTGGCGATGGTGGCGACCGCGTGCCGCACCCGGCTCTCGCTCGAGCCACCGCTGTCGCTGCTCTCGGTGGCGACGGCCAGTTTGGCGAGCACCGCCTTGACCTCGGAGCGCTTCACCTTGCGGGTGGCGGTGCGCGGCAGGTCGGCGTCCCAGAGGTGGACGACGGCGGGCTGGCTCGACTTGGGGAGCCGCTGGATGGCCTCGCGCAGCGCGGCCATGGCGCGCTCGTGGCGCTCGGCGCGGGAAGGGGGAGGGAGCGCGTCGTACGACAGATCGGCCGCCGGCTCGCCCTCGGGGACCGCGAGGCAGGCGACGCGCTCGCCGCCCTTGCCGTCGTCGATGCCGACGATGGCCAGCTCCTTGACGCCGTCGAGCTTGCCGAGGAGCGTCTCCACGTCGTCGGGGTAGACGTTCTCGCCGCTGGCCGAGACGATCACGTCCTTCTGCCGGCCCACGATGACGAGGCGCTTCTTGCGGTCGAGCTTGCCGAGATCGCCGGTGTGCAGCCAGCCCTCCGCGTCGATGGCCTCGGCGGTGGCGGCGTCGTTGCCGGCGTAGCCGACCATCACGTTGGGGCCGCGGGCGAGCACCTCGCCGACGCCGCGCTCGTCGGGGCTCTGGATCTTGAGCTCGACGCCGGGGACCGGGAGGCCGACGTTGCCGGGCTTGCCCTTGACCGAGGCGCGCGCGACGGTGAGCACTGGCGCCGCCTCGGTGAGGCCGTAGCCCTCCGCAAGGGGGAGCCCGAGGCCGGCGAAGAGCTCGGCCGTGCCCTTGGGCAGCGCCGCGCCGCCGGAGATGAGAAAGCGCGTGTGGCCGCCCAGCGCCTGGTGGACGCTCCCGAAGAAGAGCCGCCCGGCGTTGATGCCGAGGTTCTTGCCGAGCAGCCGGTTGCCCTCCAGCGCCCAGTCGAAGGCCATGCTGGCGACCGGCCCCTGCTCCTTGACCCGGGCGAGGATGCGCCGCTCCAGCATCTGCCAGAGCGCCGGCACCCCCACCATGCCGGTGATGCGCCCGCGCGAGAGGCCCTCGGCGAGGCGATCGGCGTTGAGCTCGTCGAGGTAGAGCACCCGCGCGCCGCGCGAGAGCGGCAGGAGCAGCCCGCAGGTGAACTCGAAGGTGTGGTGGAGCGGCAGCACCGAGAGGACGCGGTCCGAGTCCTTGAGCGGGAAGATCGGCGAGATCGCCGCGAGCATGGCGGTGAAGTTGGCGTGCGAGAGCATCACCCCCTTGGGGTCGCCGGTGGTGCCGCTGGTGTAGATGATGCTGGCGAGGTCGGTGCTCGCGGCGCGGAACGCGGGCGGGGCCAGGTCCGCCGACGGCGGCCCCGAGGTGAAGTCGACGAGGTTGAAGGCGCGCAGATCCGGGAAGGTCTCCCGGGCCCAGGCGCCTCCCTTGGCGTCGACGGCGGCGTCCCAGAGGGCGAGCCGCGCGCCCGAGGAGCGCACGATGTTGGCGAGCTGCGGGCCCTCGAGGCCGGGGTCGACGGGGATGGCCACGCCGCCGGCGCGGAGGATGCCGAAGTAGGCGGTGGGCCAGGCCGGGTGGTTGGCGCCCGAGAGAAGCACCCGATCGCCGGGGCGCACCCCGAGCGAGGCGAGGCGGGCGGCGGTGGCGTTCACGTCCTCGCGGAGCTGGTGGAAGGTGATGCGGGTGAGGCCCTCGCTCTCGAGGCGCTGCAGCGCCACCGCGTGGTCGTGCCGGTCGGCGACCTCGTCGAGCATGTCGAGGAGGCTCTCGTAGGCGCGGAGGGGCTTGAGCTCCTTCTGGAGGCGCTCCTCGATGAGCGGGAAGACCCACTTCTCCAGCCCGGGCAGGTGCACCTCGTACATCCACTGGCGCCACTCGATGGCCTCGGGCGCCCAGATGAAGCGGGCGCGCTCCTCCAGCGGCATGCGGGCGATGGCGGCGCGGGTGTTGGCGCAGGAGAAGACCCAGTCCCCCTCGGCGACGAAGGGGAGGAAGATCTCCATGATGTCGGCGGTCTTGTCCTCGGCCCGGGCGGCGCCGGCGAGCGCCTCGGCGGCGGGCTTGAGCAGCGGGCGGAGCGGGCCGTGGCTCATCCCGTCGAAGACCTTGCCGAGGCCGCGCATGGCGCCGGCGATCTGCCGCGCGCCGTGGGTCTCGTACTGCTTCTTGGTGAGCCCCACCGACTCGAAGCGGGCCGAGACCAGGTCGAAGAGGGCGGTCTTCTTGCCCTCGAAGACCAGGCGCCGCTTGTAGAGGCCGGCCAGCTCGATGAAGCGGGTCATCCGGCAGGCGTTGGTGTCGCTCGATCCGTAGTGGTAGACGGGCCGCGCGGTGCCGTCGATCAGCTCGGCGAGCGAGATCAGCATCGCGCTCGTGACCATGTCGACCGGGATGATGTCGAGGTGGCAGTCGTGGTCGGCGGGGAACTGGATCTGCCCCTTGGACGCCATGTAGAGGAAGGGCGCCGAGGTGTTGATGCCCTCGTTCCAGCCGGGGAACGGGTAGACGTTGCTCGACTCGATGACCGCCGGGCGGACGATGGTGAAGGGCACGCCCGAGGCCGCGAGCGCCTGCTCGCCGATGCTCTTGGTGTAGGTGTAGATGTTGGACCAGCCCCAGAAGAGCGCGCGCTCCTTGCCGGCGTCGATGAGCTGCTTCTCGACGAAGCGGCGCTTCACCCGGGCGATCTCGGCGTCGAGGACCTTGCCGCGGCAGGGCTCGCCGCGGCTCTCCAGCCCGGCCTTGGCCTCGTCGAGGAAGGCGCTCTGGCGGAAGGCGTCCTCGCAGCGGTGGCGGGCCTGCTTGATGAGGTCGAGGCACTCGGCGATCTCGCGCTGGGGGTCCCAGTGCGAGCGGGAGAGGGTGCGGTGCGGGTTGGCGGCGCCGTACCAGGTCTCGCCCTCGGCCCGCGGGAAGGGGACCTCGCGGGGGTCGACCTCCTCGATCAGGCCGGCGCGGTAGCCCGCGACGTAGCAGGTGCTGGTGTGCATCACCGGGGCGCCCAGGGTGCGCGCCAGCTCGACCAGGTTGTTGACGCCGAAAGCGTTGACGTCGAGCGCCTCGTCCAGGGGCGGGTTGAAGTCCACGACGCCGGCCACGTTGACCACCGCGGCGACGTTGCCGCGCAGCCGCTCGATGAGCGCGGGGTCGAGGCCGAGGAGCGGCAGGACCACGTCCCCGGCGATGGGCGTCATCTTCTCGCGGAGGAAGGCCTCGAACTCCTCGCCGGGGTGGGCCTCGCGGATCGGGTCGAAGACGGCGGAGGTGACGATCTGCGCCCAGAAGCGCTCCTCCGCGGTCTGGTCCGCCTTGGGGCGCACCAGCAGGTAGAGGTGGGCGACCTGGGGGAACCGATGCAGGAGCATCGAGACCCAGACCTTGCCGAGAAAACCCGTGCCCCCGACCACCACGAGCGTCTTGCCCGCGTAGACCTGGGAGGGCACGAGCGGGGCTCGCGCGTCCCCGGGGACAGGGGAAACGGAGGCCCCATTGCTGATCACCTGGCTCACCGCTCGCAATTCGCGCCTGGGGCAGGCCGAGTCAAGGCCCGGATGGCGCGAACGTCGCTACGCGCCTGGATCGACCGGACACACCCGGTGGATGCCCGGCCACACCGGGGCGAGCCGAGGCCACACCGAGCCGAGCCAGGGCCACACCGAGCCGAGCCGGGGCCACACCGGGGCGAGACCCGGCCACACCGAGCCGAGCCGGGGCCACACCGAGACCCGGCACCTCTACTTGTCGTCGAACGCGGGCGCCTCGACCAGCCGCGGGTGCCACGCCAGCGTAGGCGCCCCCTCGGCCACCCAGCGGTCGCGGATGCGCCCGGCGAGCGCCTTGTGCTTGGTGGCGGCGACCACGAACCCCTGGAGCAAGCAGGTGCCCGGCCACGAGCGGTAGGCGGCGAGCGCCCCCGCGTACTCTTTGTCGGCCCCGAAGAACCCGGCGACCTCGGCGTCGACGACCTGGACCACCATCGGGCCCGAGGCGCGGCCGGGCCGCTGCACCGTGTGGACCAGGTGCGAGTCCAGGATCCGGGTGCCGTAAGCCTCGGCGGCGGGCAGCGCGTCGGCGACGAAGCGGGCCAGGCAGCTCTCGGGATCGCTGGCCTCGGTGGTGGGCTGGTACCAGATCGCCAGCACGCCGTGGTGGTCGTCGCCGAAGCGGAACGCCACCCGGCTCGGGTACCCCCAGAGCCGGACGCGCTGCCAGTGGCGCGCGTCGACGAGCGGGACGATCAGGGTGCTGAGGCGATCCCGTCGGGAGCCCCAGGGCTCACCCGCCAGCCTCTCCAGGGCGGCCAGCTCGGGATCGGCGGCGTCGCCGCCCGGGTTGCGCGCGGTGACCGTCTGCGGTGTAGGCGGCAGGCCGGGCGGCCTGGGCGGCAAGGCGGGAGCGCTGCACCCCAGCGCTACGCCGGAGAACGCCACCGCCACGAAGCTCGCGCGCCGGCACCACATGGGTTGCTCCCGAGCGCCTCGCGGCGCGAAGGCATGGGGTCAGATCGTCACTTCACGGAGGCTGATCTTGTTCTTGTCGGCGACACCGAGCCCCAGGTCGCCGGCGGTGCGGATGTAGGTCGGCTCGCGCCCGGCGTCCTTGAGGGAGGGCAGGCTGTTGTCGCGGCGCCACCCGTCGACGACGCCCCAGCCGAGGATGTCCATCGCGACGGGGTCGGTGGTCGCGTAGACCGCCTCGTGAGGGACGCGGCGCTTCTTGTTCGTGTCGAGGGGGCCCTCGTCGTAGATGAGCTTGAAGCCGTCGACGATGTGGAGGCGCACCCGGCTCTTGACCACCGCCTGCGCGTAGAGCGCGGCGATCTGGGGGCTGGCGTTGTGCTCGTGGAAGGCGTGCGGGTTGATGGTGGACCCGTGGGTGATGTTCTTGAGGCAGCCGGTGTAGCCGCAGATGGAGTGGTCCTTGATCAGCCCGACGTTGATCACCGCCGTCGCCTCGGTGAAGGGGCGGACGAACTTGGTGCCGATGCCGTTGACCTTGATCTCCTCCATGGTGGCGTCCTTGTTCTCGTGGATCATCGCGGTGATCCCGGCCGGGAACGAGGGGTCCATCACCGCGCCGCGGCTGGCGATGCGGGTCCCGGCGAGGAAGGCCGGGTACTGCTCGTAGATGACGATGTTGGCCGCGGGGACGCCGGCGGCCATCACGCCCTTGACGACCTCGAGGACCAGCTCCTTGTTCGAGGCCATGGTGGCGCCGACCTTGCCGGCGATGCCGTTGGGCTTGATGGCGACCTTGTCGTCCTTGTGGACGAACTTGCCGAAGGCGGCGCCCATGTCGGAGAGCCCGGTGAGCTCGGCCATGGCGCGCTCGAGCATGGTGCGCGCGGCCTCCTCGGTGGGCCAGAGGCCGTTGGGCTGGAGGGTGTTGGCGCGGGAGACCTTGACCACCTTGCCCGGGATGCCCAGCGGGACGAACCCCGCCGGCGGCACGGCCACGAGGCTCGACGGCGCCGCCGCGGCCTCGCCGCCGTGGAGCAACGCGGCGCCCCCGGCAGCGAGGGTGCCGAGGAAGGCGCGGCGAGAGGGGTGCACGGCGGAGCGGTACGAAGAGGAGATGGACATGCGGGACCTCGTGACGCTGCGGAACGGAGCCTGACGATGGTAGCCGACCTCGGGCCGGCCCGCACCGGCGCGCAGGTGGCGCTCGCCACCCCCGAACTGGCGGCGCCACCCCGCGGACCCGCGATTCGGCAATGAATTCGCGGATCCGGACCGGGCACACCGTTCGCTCTAGGGGCGGTCCGAGGTGAACGTCATGTCGAAGTCGAAGTTCAATCAGGCGTGGGGCGCGGTCGAGAACCAGGGCAAGCTCGTGATCGCGCGGGTGAAGCGGACGTTGGCGGGCTCGACGTGGGCCCCCCTCGCCGGGCGGGGGACGGCGTACCTGCTCGGGTTCGCGATGCTCGCGGTGGTGGGCTCGGGGCGCCTGGCGCGGTGGATCTCGCCGTCCGTGCCGCGGCTCGGGATCTCGGTGGCGGAGGCGGCGACGGTGCCGCCGCGGATCGTGAAGGGGTTGCCCGAGGCGGCGAGCGCCGTGGAGCTGAAGCGTCCGCCGCCCAGCCGCGAGGCGCCGGGGCCCGAGGCGGCCGCGACGGGGGAGGCCGCGGACATGGCCGCGGACGTCGCCAGCGCGAAGGCGGACGCCGGGGCGCCACCGGCTTCGAATGCGGTGGCGGCGGACGGGAAGGTCATCCTCAACCTGGCCGCCGAGGACGACCTGCGGCGACTGCCCGGCATCGGCCGCACGCGCGCCCAGGCGATCCTGGCGCTGCGGGGGCGGATGAAGAAGTTCACCCAGGTCGAGGACCTGCTCAAGGTGAAGGGCATCGGCCGGCGCTCGCTGGCGCGGCTACGGCCGATGATCCGCGTCGACTGAGCCCCGCAGCAGCTCCTCGATCCATTTCTCCGCGCCGGCGCAGGTGCCCGCGGCGGCGGTCGCGGTGCCCTGCCGCCGGTAGGGTCCCGCGGCGACGACCACGGTGCGCCCGCGCCGCCGGTAGCCGAGCGGTCCCAGCGCGGGCCGCTCGCGGCACGGCTTGCCGAAGCGCTTCTCCAGGATGTCGGCGAGCTCGACCGCGTCGCGCTCGGTGTCCATCACCGCGTGCCAGCCCACCGCGATGGTGTGCGCGCCCGCGGCGTCGTCGCGCCGGGCGATCACGTAGCGGTCGCCTCCCCAGCCGGCCGCGCCCCGCTCGGCGACGGGCGGGCTCGCCCACTCTTCCAGCATCAGGCGCAGGCCCTGCTCGCCGATGACATCGTCGAGGACGGCGCGGAAGCCCGGCCCGAGCGCGGCGAGCCCCGGCACCGGGACGGGGATGGGCGGCTCGCGCGACGCGTACTTGTCGGCGTGGAGGAGCTGCTCGGTGCTCACCGGCGGCGACCGCAGCGCGGCGTCCACGGCCGCCCAGCCGCCGGCGGTGCGCTCCCGCTGCACGAAGCCGAAGCCGTCGGAGTAGGGCGCGGAGAGCGAGGCCTGGAGCACGTGCGGCGTGGTCGCGCCGACGTCGGAGAGGGCGTTGGAGGCGGCGAGCAGCGTGCGCAGCGCGCCCTCGCTGACGGCGAAGGCGGAGCCGGCGACGACGTCGAGCATCGCGCTGGTGGCGTCGCCCTCGAGGACGGCGTGCACGGCGGAGGTGCGATCGCCCTCGCCGGGGACGTACTCGATCATGGCGGCGAGCGGGAACGACTGGTCCTGCAAGGCGTGGTCGAGCTCGTGGGCCAGGGTCTCGGCGGCCTCCGCGTCGCCGAGGTCGTCGACGAGGTACATGGTCTGATCGCCGGGCTCGTAGAAGCCCGCGATGCGGCCCTGGATGAGCGCGTAGGTGCCCTCGACGAAGTCGTAGCTCGGGGGCACCAGCTCGAGCGCGGCGAGCAGCTCGCCCTCGTGCTCGACGGCCGCGGCGGGCGTCTCCTTGTCGACGTGCGCGCGGATGGCGGCGAGGATGCCGGCGCGATCGAGGACGCGGATGGCGACCTCGTGCTTGGCGGGGAGGCCGCGCGCCGCCGCCACGCGGGCGAGCATGGCGCGGACCTTCCGGCGGCTCTCGGCGGCGGGGGCGTCGTCGACCGGGGGGGCCGCCGCCGCCCGCGGGGGGTCGGGCAAGGCGACGGAGGGCGGCGCCACCGGAAGGCCGGTGGGCGAGCAGGCGACAGCGAAGACGGGCAGGACCAGGGCAGCGAGCGCCGTCCAGGTCGGGGGCCGGATCACGGGGCGGGCGCCGGCGTCGCCGCGCGCCGGATGGCCTCGATGGCGGAGGCGTAGCGGGCGACGCGCGCGTCGAACGAGAGCTCCTCGCCGCGCTTGACCGCGCCGAAGACCGCCGAGCCGGCGACCAGCACCCGCGCGCCCGCGGCCACCACCGCGCCCGCCGTGGCAGGGGCCACGCCGCCGTCGACCTCGAGCGCGACGTCGAGCCCAGCGGCGTCGATGGCCGCGCGGAGGGCCCGCAGCTTGGGGAGCGCCGAGGGGATGAACGACTGCCCCCCGAACCCGGGGTTGACGCTCATCACCAGCACCAGATCGAGATCCCCGAGGACGTAGCGGATGGCGTCCTCCGAGGTGTGCGGGTCGAGGACCACGCCCGCGCGGGCGCCCAGCGACCGGATCTGCTGGAGGGTGCGGTGCAGGTGCGGCGAGGCCTCGACGTGGACCGAGATCCGGTCGGCGCCGGCGTGACGGAACGCCTCGACGTAGCGCTCCGGCTCCACGATCATGAGGTGGACGTCCACGGGGAGGCGGGTCGCGCGGCGGACCGCCTCGACCACGACGGGCCCGATGGTGATGTTGGGCACGAAGCGCCCGTCCATGACGTCGACGTGGATCCAGTCGGCGCCGGCCGCCTCGACGGCGCGCACCTCCTCGGCGAGGCGGCCGAAGTCGGCCGAGAGAATCGAGGGGGCGACGAGCGGAGCGGCCATTCCCCTGGCGCTAGCACGGCACGACGCAGGGCGGCTACGAAATGCCGCAGAAGTCGGTCGCTCTTCCGCCGTAGGATGCTGCTAGGTTTGCGCCCCGGTATCGAATCGGAGGGTTCATGAGCATGTTGACTCGCCCCCTCACCAAGGCGGACTACGACGAGATCGTGAAGGTCATCGACCGCTGGTGGGGAGGCCCCACGAGCGCGCTCGCGCACCCGATCTTCTTCTACGAGCTCGGCCGCATGGCCCGGGTCGTGGAGAGCGATGGCCTGCTGGTGGGGTTCCTGTTCGGCTTCATCTGCCCGGACGCCGAGGTCGGGTACGTCCACCTCGTCGGCATCCACCCCGACTACCGGCGCCGCGGCGTCGGTAAGCTGCTCTACGCCTCCTTCGAGCAGGACTGCCGGCGCGAAGGCTGCAAGGAGCTCAAGGCCCTGACCACCCTCGGCAACGAGGCGAGCGTCCGCTTCCACCAGGCGCTCGACTGGACCGTCGCCGAGATCGAAGATTATGCTGGTCCCGGACGGATGCGGATCGTGTTCACCCGGAGCCTCACGAATCGTTGACCCCGTTCGCGGTCGGCGTACGCTCGGCGGCGCCGAGGTGGTTTTCATGCGATCGCGCTTGTTTTTGTTGACTGCTGGAATGGTGGTGGCGAGCGCCGCCTGCGCTCAGGGTACCTCGTTCACGGGTGGGGCCGGGGCCGCCGGCGGCGGGACGGCAGCGTCCAGCTCCGCGACCTCGACCTTCCTCGCGGCCCACGCCGCCAGCACCACCGGATCCAGCCTCAGTACCAGCAGCGGCACCTGCGCGGACTCGCCCTGCAAGCTCACCTCGCCCCAGTGCGGCTGCGGAGCCGGGCAGGAGTGCTCGATCGTCTCTTACATGCCCGCCTGCCAGCCCGCCGGCACGGGGACGGAAGGCCAGGCCTGCGCCGCCGCCGGGGACTGCGCCCCCGGGCTGCTCTGCCTGGGGGGCGGCACCACCGGCATCTGCGACCAGTTCTGCACCGCCGATGCCGACTGCGCCTCGCTCGGGGGCATCTGCGCCCTCACCCTCAGCGACGGCACCGCCACCGGCACCATCCCCAACGCCACGCTGTGCAGCAACACCTGCAACCCCGCCACCGGCACCGGCTGCTCGGTCCCCGGCACCGGCTGCCAGGTCGGGCAGGAGTCGACCGGGCAGATGCGCTGGCTGACCTTCTGCAGCGGCGCCGGCACCAAGGGCAGCGGGCAGACGTGCACCTCGTCGAGCGACTGCAAGCCCCAGTACGGGTGCCTCAACACCGGCAACGCCGACGAGTGCGTGCAGTACTGTGACGTCAACAACCCGAGCTGCAGCGGCGCGACGACCTGCGGGGCGCTCATGGATAGCGCGACCTCGGCCACCATCGTCGTCGACGGGATCACGCTCGGCGCTTGCCAGTAGCTCGGGGCCCCATGTTGCTCGATCCCGACAGCCTCGATCGCATCCGCGACATCGGCCTCTTCGGCGGCCTCGGCGACGACGTGCTGCGCACCTTCGTCGCCACCCTCGAGGTGAGCGAGCTCGCGCCGGGCACCGTGGTCTTCAAGGAGGGCGACAGCGGGCGGGAGCTCTTCGTCCTCCTCGACGGCGAGGTCGAGGTGCTCCGCCGCTCCAAGCGCGGCCACGAGACCCGCGTCGCCATCCTCGGCCCCGGCGACTGGTTCGGAGAGATGTCGATCCTCGACGTGCTGCCGCGATCCGCGACCACGCGCGTCCTGGCGCCGACGCGCCTCCTCCGCCTCAGCGCGCACGAGCTGGACACGCTCTACCGCAAGGACATGCGCTCGTACTCGCTGCTGGTGCTCAACATCGCCCGCGAGATCTCGCGGCGCCTGCGCGTGGCGGACGGGCTGCTCGCCGAGCTCGTCACCAACGTGATGGACGAGTACACGCGGCGCCGCGCGATCTGAATCACCGAGCGAGATTCTCGAACAGTGCGAGCCTTGCCACCCGCACCGCGCCCGTCAGGGAGCGGAGGCTCGGGAGGGCACCCAGGCTCGGTGCCACCGATGGCCTCCGCTCGCTGACGCTGCGCGGTGCGGACTGCCGTTGCATGATTGCACGGCGATTTGGCCATCCTGCGGAACACCCGGGAGCGTTCCGCGACGGGCCTCAATCCTGGCCTGGGGGTTCCCCATCGCTCAGCCCGCGTCGCTCTCGCCGGCGTCGGTGTCGCCCGCGTCGGTGTCGCCCGCGTCGTTGTCGGAAGCGTCGGTGGTGGCTGCGTCCGTCTCGGGCCCGTCGGGCCCGGCGTCGACGCTGAGGCTTCCGCCGGCGCCGCTAGAGCCACTGGAGGAGGCGCTCGAGGCGCTGCTGCCGGTGTTGCCGCCGGTGCTGCCAGCCGTCCCGCCGCCCGCACCCGACGGGGTGCCCGAGCCCGTGCTGGTGTCTCCGCCGTTGGGGTCTTGTGCTCCGGGCGGGTCGGGTTGCGGGTTGAACACGCAGCCTGCGACCAGCGCCGCACAGAGAACGAGAAGTCTTCGCATCGTGGCTCCAGCGTAGCGGCAAAGGCCGCGGGCAGGCTCGACATTGCAACCGTTGCGCCATCGCCAGGCTGGCGCCTTTGCGAGGAAAAGGCGCGAGCTGGCGGGGGCGCGGACGGCACAGGCTGGCACGGTCCCGGACGCGGTCGCCCTCGCGGACGGGGCGGCGCTAGGATGGCGCGTGACCGAGGATCCGATCGAGCAGGACATCGCCGCGCGCCTCGCCGAGGTACGGCAGCAGATCGACGAGGCGGTGGTGCGGGCAGGGCGGCCGCCGGGCGCGGTGCGGCTGCTCGCCGTGTCGAAGACCAAGCCGGCGGCGGCGATCCGCGCGGCCCACGCCGCCGGGCAGCGGGAGTTCGGCGAGAGCTACGCCCAGGAGCTGGCGCAGAAGGCGGAGGAGCTGCGCGATCTCGACGGGCTGGTGTGGCATTTCATCGGCCGCCTCCAGCGCAACAAGGCGAAGCAGGTGGCCCAGGCGGCGCGGGTGATCCACACGGTCGATCGCCCCGAGCTCGCCGCCGAGCTGGGCAAGCGCGCGGCAGCCGCCGGGGTCCGGGTGCGGATCCTCGTGGAGGTCAACGTGGCGGGAGAAGCCAGCAAGGGAGGCTGCACCCCCGCAGAGCTCGCCGCTGTGCTGGCCGCGGTCGCGGCCGAGCCCAGCCTCGACGCCGCCGGGCTGATGACCATCCCCCCCGTGACGGACGATCCCGAGGGGGCGCGCGCGTTCTTCGCGGAGCTGCGGGCGCTGCGGGATCGGCACGGGGGCGCGGCCGCGCTGCCCGAGCTGTCGATGGGGATGACGCACGACTTTGCCGTCGCGGTGGCCGAGGGCGCGACCATCGTGCGGGTCGGCACCGCGATCTTCGGCGCCCGCGGCTGAGGCGGGCTATGCTCGCGCGCGTGCGCCCCAGGTCGCTCCTTTCGACCGCCCTCCGCGGGGGCGTGCTCGCCTCCGCGCTCGGCGCGTCGAGCTGCGGGGCGGGCCTCATGCCGGAGTCGCTGCGGCACCCGCTCGCCGGCGCGCAGGCACCCTCGATGAACGAGCTGGGCGGCCAGCCGACCGAGGTCGGCATCTGGCACGGCGCGCCGGTCAAGGTCACCGTGGTCGACTTCTGGGCCTCGTGGTGCCAGGGCTGCCAGGAGTCGCTCCCGGCGCTCGACGCCCTCTACCGCGACAAGCGCGGCGACGGTCTCAACGTGATCGGCGTGAGCGTGGACGAGCGGCGAGACGACGCCTACGCCATGGCCCAGACGCTGCACGCGTCCTTTCCGATCGTGGTGGATCAGGACGCGCGCTTCGCCTCGTCGTACCGCGTCGCCCAGGTGCCGCTCACCTTCGTCGTCGATCGCAGCGGCACGGTGCGCTGGGTGGGCCGCGATCCCGGCGCGGTCCGGCGCGCGGTCGAGGTCGTCCTGGCGGAGTGACCATGGCGCGCAGGCCTCCCTCGACGGGTCGAGGCGGCGGCGGGATCGGGCCGACGCTGTTCGAGGCGGCGTCGCGTCACAACCCGGAGCTCAAGGCGACGGTGCCCCTGGCGGAGCGCATGCGCCCGAGCACGCTCGCGGACATGGTCGGGCAGCCGCACCTCCTCGGCGAGGGCAAGCTCCTGGCGCGCGCGGTGGCGGCGGATCGGGTGCCGTCGATGATCCTGTGGGGCCCGCCCGGCTCGGGCAAGACCACGCTGGCGCGGGTGGTGGCGCACCACACCAACGCCCGCTTCGTCCCCTTCAACGCGGTGCTCGGCGGGGTGCCCGAGCTGCGCGAGATCCTCGCCGAGGCCCGCAAGGCGCGCGCCTACGAGGGCAAGCGAACGCTGCTCTTCGTGGACGAGATCCACCGCTTCAACAAGGCGCAGCAGGACGCCTTCCTCCCCCACGTGGAGGACGGCACCATCACCCTCATCGGCGCCACCACCGAGAACCCCTCGTTCGCCGTCAACGCGCCGCTGCTCTCGCGCTGCAAGGTCTTCCGGATGGCGCTGCTCGGCGCGCCCGAGCTCGTGCGGGTGATGCGGCGCGCGCTCACCTCCCCCGAGGGGCTGGGCTCTGCCTTCACCGCCGAGGACGAGGCGCTCGACGCCATCGCCGCGCTGGCCCAGGGCGACGCGCGGCGCGCGCTCACCACGCTGGAGATCGCCGCCGGCGAGGCGGAGCGCGGCGGCACCACCGTCATCACCCGCGAGCTCATCGCCGAGGTCGGCGAGCACAAGACGCTGCTCTACGACAAGTCCGGCGAGGAGCACTACAACGTCATCAGCGCCTTCATCAAGTCGATGCGCGGCTCCGACCCCGACGCCAGCATCTACTGGCTGATGCGGATGCTCGAGGCCGGCGACGATCCGCTCTTCCTCCTGCGGCGGCTGATGATCTTCGCCAGCGAGGACGTCGGCAACGCCGACCCGCGCGCGCTCGAGGTGGCCGTCGCCGCCGACGCCGCCTTCCGCCGGATGGGCCTGCCCGAGGGCCTGTACCCGATCGCGCAGGCGACGCTCTACCTGGCCACCGCGCCCAAGTCGAACGCCTGCACCACCGCCTGGCACGGCGCGCAGGCCGCGGTGCGCGAGCACGGCGCCCTCCCGGTGCCGCTCAAGCTGCGCAACGCGGTGACCCGGCTGATGAAGGACGAGGGCTACGGCGAGGGCTATCGCTACGCCCACAACGAGGAGGGCGGGGTCGCCGCGGGCGAGAGCTACCTGCCCGAGGAGATGCGCGGGGCCCGCTTCTACGAGCCCACGGACCGGGGCTACGAGCGGATGATCGGCGAGCGCCTGCGGCGGCTCCGGGGCGAGGACGGGGGAGATCCCAAGGCGTCCTGAGGTCAGCGCCGCGGCGGCGAGGTGAGCCTCGCCAGGGCCCTCTCGGCGAGGTGGCCGCCCAGCGACGGGGCCGCATGGAAGGTGTCCGCGAAGCCGAGCCCCGCCTCCCCGCACACGGCGCGCTCGATGCGCGCGAGCTCGCCGACCACCGCCGCCTCCTGCGCGTCGCGCCCCACCTCGGGCTCGCGCTCGGTGGCGACGGGCTCGCCGAACGAGAGGTAGAGGACCGGGCGCTCGGTGCCCGCGAACTCGTAGCGCAGGCCGACGGGCACCGTGACCGAGCGCCGGGCCACGCGGGCGATGGCCGCGGCGCCGGCGCGGAAGCCCAGCGGCCGCTCGGTGACGGGCCGCTCCGCGCCCTGGGGGAAGACCCACACCAGGCGGCGTGGCCGATCGAGCAGCCGGGCCGCGTACTTCACCGCGGCGGCGCCGTCGGCGGGCCGGTCGAGATCGACGCCGAACGCTCCCACCCTCGCGAAGAAGGGGAGGCGCCGCAGGTTCTTCTCGTCCATCAGGGCGTGGCCGTCGGTGCCGAGGAGGTGCTGGGAGGCGTGGAGGACGACGAGCGGATCCCACCACGAGGTGTGGTTGGAGACGGCGAGGAGAGGCGCGGCGGCCGCGAGCTCCCGGGCGCGGCCGAGGCCGTGCACGCTCACGCGCTCGAAGGTGCGCTCGATCCGGGAGCGGGCGTGGCCCGCGAACCAGGCATTGAAGAGAGCGTTCTTGCGGGCTTCGATCACCGGCGGCCCCGCGCGCCGAGGGGCGCGGCCGGCAGCGCCGCGGCTTCGATGAGGAACTGGGTCTCGGGCAGCGCCGGGGCCAGCGCGGCAGCCGACGACTCGCCGGGGCCCACGAAGAACGCGCAGAGCACCAGCCACAGCTTGCGCCGACCGGAGACGACGGCGCGCCCGCTCACCGAGTCGAAGCCGCGCCGCGCGACGACGTGGCCGATCTCGCCATAGAGGAGGCGCGCGGCGCGGATGGCGGCGCGGCAGTCGGGCGGGAGCCGGGGGATGCCCCGCTCGGCGCGGACGTAGAGGATGTCGGCGTAGCCGAGGAGCCGCTCGATCACCGCGGCGAGCGCCCTCGAGTGGCTGGGGCGGGCGACGAGGGCGAGCGGGTCCACCCCCGCCTCTTCCAGCCAGTGGAGCGGCAGGTAGATGCGGCCGTTGCGCGCGTCCTCGCCGACGTCGCGGGCGATGTTGGTGAGCTGCATGGCGACGCCGAGATCGCAGGCGCGCGCCAGCGCCTCCGGGGAGCGCGCCCCCATGACGACGGTCATCATGGCGCCGACGGTGCCCGCGACGCGCGCGGCGTAGGCGGTGAGCTCGGCGAGGCTCGGGTAGCGGCGCCCCTCGGCGTCCCAGGCGAAGCCTTCGAGGAGGGCCTCGACGAGCTCGCGCGGGAGCTGGTGCTCGAGGACGACCGCCGAGAAGGCGCGGTCGATGGGGTGATCGTGAGGCGCGCCCGCATAGGCGAGGGCGAGCCGCCGGCGCAGCTCGGCGACGGCACCCGGCTCCTGGGCGAGATCGATGGCGTCGTCGGCCATGCGACAGAAGCCGTACAGCGCGGCGGCCGGGGCGCGGACCCGGCGCGGGAGCAGGAGGGAGGCGGCCGCGAAGCTCTTCGACCCCTGCCGCAGGAGCGCACGGCAGGCGGCGAAGTCGGCAGGCGTGGCGCGGGCCGAGAGCCCGGACAAGGCCACGGACGGGGTCTCAGACGAGAGCAGAGCCATGAGGGACCACCTTGTCGAGCACCCGGGCGGAGGAGAGGACACCGGGCAGACCGGCGCCGGGGTGCGTGCCGGCGCCGACGATGTAGAGGCGCTCCACGTCCTCGCTCTCGTTGTGCGGGCGGAAGTAGGCGCTCTGGGTGAGCACCGGCTCCATGCCGAACGCGGCGCCACGGAACGAGGAGAGGCGGTCCTGGAAGTCCTGCGGCGTGAGGAGGCGCGAGGTGACGACCGCGTCCCGCAGACCGGGGAGGACGGTGCGGCCCAGCAGCTCCTCGATGGATCGCCGGTAGCGCTCGGCAGTCTCGCTCCAGTCGGTGCCGCTGAGGAGGTTGGGCACCGGCGAGAGGACGTAGAACGCGTCGCTCCCCGCCGGCGCGAGGGAGGGGTCGGTGGCCGTCGGACGGTGGAGGTAGAGGCTGAAGTCGTCGGCGAGCACGTGGCGATCGAAGATGTCCTCGAGCAGGCCCCGGTAGCGCGGCCCGAGCAGGATGGTGTGGTGGGCGACGTCGGGGTACTGCCGGCGCGTGCCGAAGTACCAGACGAACAGGCTCATCGAGTAGCGCTGCTTCTCGATGCGACGATCGGTCCAGCGCCGCCGCGCCTCGGGCGGCACCAGGTAGCGGTACGTCCACGCGGAGTCGGCGTTGGAGACGACCACGTCGGCGTCGATGCGCTCGCCGGTGGTGAGCTCGACGCCGGTGGCGCGGCGCCCGTCGAGGAGGATCTGTCGGATCTCGGCGCCGCAGCGGACCGCGCCCCCCTGCCCTTCGATGAGCTTGCACAGCCCGCGCACCAGCGCGCCGGTCCCGCCGACCGGGAAGTGGACGCCCCACTTGCGCTCGAGGAAGGCGATCAGCGTGTAGATCGACGTCGTGGAGAACGGGTTCCCGCCCACGAGCAGCGGGTGAAAGCTCATCACCTGGCGGAGGCGATCATCCTTCACGTACCTGGAGACGAGGCCGTAGACGGTGCGGTAGCTCTGTAGCCTGATCATCGCCGGCGCGACGCGCGCCATGTCCGTCCACGAGCCGAAGGGCACGTCGCTGAGCTGCTCGAAGCCGACGCGGAAGATCTCCTCGCTCGCGCGGATGAAGCGCTCGTAACCCTCGACGTCGCCGGGCGCGAGCCGGGCCACCTCCTGGCGCATCGCGGCGGGGTCGCCCGTGTAGTCGAAGGTGGTGCCGTCGTGGAAGCGGATCCGATAGAACGGCGACACCGGCCGCATCTCGATGTCGTCCGCCATCGATCGGCCCGCCAGGCTCCACAGCTCCTCGAAGAGGAAGGGCGCCGTGATCACGGTCGGGCCGGCATCGAAGGTGAACCCGTCCTGGCGATGGACGTAGGCGCGCCCGCCCGGCGCATCCAGCTTCTCCAGCACGGTCACCCGGTAGCCCCGTGCGCCGAGGCGCACCGCCGCAGCGAGCCCGCCGAAGCCGCTGCCGATGACGACGGCGTGAGGTCGCGCTTTCTCCATCGGCGCAAGTATAAGGATTGTACAAACTTTGGCCAACGCTTTATGGTGACCGCGATGGCCGAGCGGGCAGGGGGTGTGCGGTGAGCTGGTACCGGATCAAGGCGGTGTCGCAGCTCGTGGGCGTCTCGACGGCGACCCTGCGCGCGTGGGAGCGGCGCTACGGCGTGCCGACGCCCTCGCGGACGGCCTCGGCGTACCGCCTCTACAGCGACGCCGACGTGCACGTCATCCGCACCATGCGCGATCTGGTGGAGCACGGCATGGCCCCGGCAGAGGCGGCCCGCACGGTCGTGGCCGACGCGCCGCCGCCTTCGTCGGGCGCCGCCACGGAGGAGCGTGATCCCTTCGTCTCGGCGAGCAACCGTATCGTCGAGGCGACCGTGCGCTTCGATCCGGACGCCCTCGAGCTCGAGGTCGGCCGGACCCTGGCGCTCGGGTCGTCCCTGGCCATCTTCGACAGGACGATCGGTCCGGCGCTCCAGCGCATCGGAGAGCTGTGGCACGCGGGGACCATCACCATCGCGCAGGAGCACCTGGCCTCGCAGCTCCTGCTCGGCACCCTCACCGATCTGCTGCGCCTGGCCCAGCCGGCGGACACCTCGCGGCGCGTCGCGCTGGCGTGCTTCGCGGACGAGGATCACGGCCTGGCCCTGCACGGGATCGCGCTGCACTTCGCGTCGTGGGGCATGCGCACGGTGATGATCGGCCCGCGCACGCCGCCGGCGGCGATCGGGCACGTGGTCGAGACTCTCGCGCCCGACGCGGTGGCGCTCTCGGCGACGATGTCGCCCGCGCCGCCGCGGGCCCGGGAGCTCGTCGACGCCTACGCCGACGCCTGCCGGTCCACCGTGTGGGTGGTGGGCGGGCAAGCCGCCGAGGGGATGAGGACCTGGGTGGAGGCGCGGAACGGCCTCATCGCCAGCCCGGTGATGCCCGAGCTGCGCAAGCAGCTCGAGCGCGCGATCGCGGTCCGGAGGCGGCGCCCCAAGAGCAGCTGAGGAGCGGTCATCCTGGGGAACGCCCGAGAGCGTTCCCCGACGCATCCTGGGGAACGCCCGAGAGCGTTCCCCGACCAATCAGATCCCCTCGACCTGCGCCTTCAAGAGGGCGAAGAGCCGCTTGCGCGAGGCGGCATCCAACACGCCCTCGGCGGCGAAGAGCACCCGACCGTCCCTCCCGACGAGCACCACGTTGCTCACGCCGCGACGGAGCTGGTAGGCGCTGCGAAAGGCGCCGGTCCAGTCGCAGTAGATGGTGGTTCCCTGCTTGCGGGACTCGTCACGGATGGCGTCCCGGACCATGCCCTTGGCGGGCCAGAAGTCCCACGCGCTGACGTCGGCGACCGCCGCGAGCGCGATGCGCGCCTGGTAGCGCTCCCCGCGGGCGAGCTCCGCCAGCTCGCTCTTGAGGGCGTGGTTCTGCTTCGCCGAGTCGCGATCCTCGTACACGATGAGGATCGGCTTTCCGGCGAACGCCTTGAGCTCGGCGATGCGGCCGTCCGCGTCCTCCATGCGGGCGTTGGGCGCGGCCTCGCCCTCCCTGGGCACGGCGAGGGCGCTCGACGAGCCGAGCAGCGATCCGGCCGACACGACGGCGCCAACGGCGACCAGGGAGCGGAGCTTGTCGCGCTTCATTGTTCATACTTCGTACAACGTACAGAAGCATCGGTCAACGTCCGCTGGGGCCGCGGAACCGCGCCGCACGGAGCGCGCCCCCCGTCTTGACAGCACCGCTCGAGTGCTGAGATTCACAGCGCGCAGCCGCTCACCGACGAGTGAAAGTGGCGCAACCATTCATCAATATGGCCTCGCGTCGGGTCCCCCGGGGCCACCGACGGACGCGGGCCGTGGGTCGGGGTGCACCTCGCGCCCCGGACGAGGAGAAGACGACCATGTTCAGCTACTTCGAGGACCTCGATCGCACCCTCGCCGCCATGAACCACCTGCGCCGCCGCGTGGACCGGCGCCTCGACGACCTCGAGCCCGCCCCCTCCCGGAGCCCCGGCGTCGAGCGCATGTGGAGCGGGCGCTTCCCGAGCCTCTCCTGCGCGGACACCGGCGCGAGCCTGGTGTTCGAGGCGGACCTGCCCGGGCTGGATGAAAAGGACGTCCAGCTCGAGGTTCACCAGGACGTGCTCACGCTCCGCGGCGAGCGCCGGCAGGACGCGCCCCAGGGCTGGCTGGTGCATCGCCAGGAGCGCGCTCCGGTGAAGTTCTCACGGAGCTTCACGCTGCCCTGCAAGGTCGATCTGGAGAAGAGCACCGCGCGGCTCAAGGACGGCGTGCTCACGCTCACGCTGGTGAAGGCGACCGAGGCCAGGCCCCGGCAGATCGCGGTCAACGCCCACTGAACGTCGAGAGGAGACACCGATGAACGAAGCGAGCATGAACAAGCGGGAGCCGGAGCGGATGGCCGAGCGGGCGACGTACGCGCCGCCGGTGGACATCTTCGAGAACAAGGAGGAGATCCTCATCCTCGCGGACGTGCCAGGCGTCGTCCTGGAGGGGCTGACGGTGAACCTCGATGGGGACCACCTTACCCTCGAAGGGCACCGCCGGAGCCGCGCGAGCGGCGGTGACGAGGCCGTCGACTACCGGCGCACCTTCGTGGTCCCGCGGGGGATCGACTCCGACAAGATCGCCGCGACGATCCACAACGGTGTCCTGCGGCTGGTGCTGCCCAAGCCGGTCGCCCTCAAGCCACGGCAGATCGAGGTCAAGGCGGGCTGAGCGTCCACGCCCGAGCTCGGGCGCTGCGGAGGAGAGCGTCCGCTACCTCGGCCGGGCGTGCACCGTGAGGACGGGCGCCGGGCTGGCGCGGACGATCTTCTCCGTCACGCTGCCCAGGAGGAAGTGGGCGAGTCCCTTGCGGCCGTGCGTGCCCATGGCGACGAGCGCTGGATCGAGCTCGTCGATCGCCTTGAGGATCTCCACGGCCGGATCGCCCGCTCGCAGCAGGCAGCGCAGGCCGCCCTGCTCCTCGGCCAGCTTCTCGATGGCGGTCCTGGCGGCGCCCGCGATCTCGTCCGGCAGGCCGGGGGCGACGATGGGATCGAAGCCTGGGTAGACCACCACCGGGATGGTGTAGGTGTGCAGCAGCACCACCTCCAGGCCGAGCTTGGGCGCGAGCTCGCGCGCGGTCGCCAGCGCGTCGAGCGAGGCGTCCTGAAAATCGATCGGCACCAGAATCGTCTTCGAGCCGTTCATCGCGAGCCTCCTCGGGGGCGTCGTCGCCCGCGTCGAGGTGGAGCACCACGCGTGCCAGTCGTGCGTGGGGCCGGTCGCTGCCCCCGCCCGGCGCAAGGCGTGCGGCCGGGCGAACGGCCTGCGCAGGCGGGGCGCGGCTTCAGTTGCGCGCCTTGGTCATCACGATCTCGCGCCCCTCGCCGATGCGCCAGCGGAGCTGCTGATCGCCCACGATGGCCATCTCAGCCTCGTCATGACCGCCCTCGTCCCGGTTGAAGCTGACCAGGAGCGTCTCCGCATCCTTGCGGCTGACCTTGAACGTCCCGCTCCGCGGCGTCTCCGCGGGGATGGTCACGGTGACCTTGTTCCCCGAGAACTCGATGGCGGTGCCCTTCACCCAGCCGGTCGCCTTCTGCACCTGGCTGACCGGAACGTTCTCGATGCTCTCTCCCAGCCAGCGTCCCTGGAGCTTGTCGCGCGGGGACTTTTCGCAGCCGGCGGCGAAAGGGATGGTGATTGCCAGAGCCAGAGCGGTCTTCACCCGTGATCGCATGCACATCCTCCACGGGCAGTCCGAGGCGTCCCCGCGCCCCGGCCGCCCCATCACCTCGAATGGTAAGGAGCCGGCCTGGTGAAGGCCAAAGGAATGTAGGACAATTCTCTACATGGGCGCTCACCTCCGGCCTCCCTCTCCCCGCGCCCCTGCGCTATGGGACGGCGACCGCCTTGAGCACGCCGTTTTTCCACCGTCGCCTCCCCTCCCTCGATCGCACCGCGCTGCTCCACCGGATCGTCGACGGTGTTCGCGCCGTCCGGGCGGCGGGCGCGCCGGCGGTCGTGGTCTTCGACCTCGACGGCACGCTCATCGACAATCGCCCCCGGGTCGTGGCCATCCTCCACGAGCTGGCCGATCACTGGCATGCGCGCCACACCGTGGCCGCCGCGTGCTGCGCGGCTGCGCAGCGCGACGACATCGTCTACGGCATCGTCGAGAACCTCCGCCGCCTGGGGGTGACCGACCCCGCGCTCCACCGCGAGGCGTTCGACTTCTGGAAGGCCCGCTTCTTCGCCGACCCGCACGTCCGCCACGACGTCGAGGTGCGCGGGGCCCGCGCCTTCGCCGGGGCCGTCCACGACGCGGGCGCCGTCGTCGTCTACCTCACCGGCCGGGATCTCCCCAACATGGCCCTCGGCTCCTTCGCCAGCTTGAGGGATCTCGGCTTCCCGATCGGGAGGATCGGCACCGAGCTGGTGGTCAAGCCCGCCTTCGAGACCCCGGATGTCGTCTTCAAGCGCTCGGTCGCGCCCGATCTCGGCCGCCTGGGGACGGTGGTGGCAACCTTCGACAACGAGCCCGCCAACGTCGGCGTGTTCCTCGAGGCCCACCCCTCCTCGGTGGGCGTCTTCCTCGACACCCAGTACGCCCCCGATCCCCCGGCGCTCGACGCGCGCGCCGCCGTCATCGACACGTTCGAGCTCGAGCCGTGAGGCGCCGGATCGGCCCGCTGCTCGCAGCGCTCGTGCTCTCGGGCTGCGACTCCACGCCCCAGCCGGCCGGTCCGAGCGACGCCTCCGAGAGCCCCAACGCCAGCATCCTTCCGGCGCCGCTCGCGACCGAGACGCCGGACCTCGCCGACAGCGGCGCCGCCGCGGAGGAGGCGGGCAGCCGCGGCACTCCCTCCGAGACCACGCAGACCCCGGGCCGCCCGGTCGCCGACGCGAGCGCGCAGCTACCACCGCCGGAGAGCATGGCGCCGGCGACGCCGCTGCCAGCCGAGGCGGTGTCGTACGGAAAGGACCTCTCCGGCGTGACGCTGGACGCCGCGCTCCGGTGGCGCGACGTGCCGGCGCCGCCCCGCGCCCCCGAGGTCTCCGCCGACGGTTTGCGGGAGGCGCAGAAGCTCACCGCGCTCACGCTCAAGATCGATCTGGCCGAGACCGGCCGCATGCGCGCCGAGCTCACTGGAAACGGCTTCCCCCTGCCATCCCACAGCGAGCTGCGCGCGCGCACCGACCGCTACGGCAACCTGCTGCTGTGGCCCGGCGGCGGCAGTTACCGGGTGATCCCGCCCGGAGCCCTGCGCACGCTGCTGGGCGAGCGCCGCGTCGACGCCATGCCGCTCTCGCCCGGTACGGTGCGGGCGCAGGGGGAGGGCCGGCGGCTCGGCTTCGGGGTGCGCAAGCTGGAGATCACGTCGAGCGTCGCGACCTTGCGCCTCGAGCTCGGGAGGGTCCCCGAGAGCGGCGAGGGCGGCGCCCTGCTCTGCCGGGCCCTGGTCGAGCTGGGCGGCGTGGATCCGCGCACCCCCGCCTGCCAGCCCGGGGAGGTCCCGCTGGCCGCGTCGTACTCCTGGCAGGAGGGCGGCGGCATCACGTTCGAGGTCTCCGCCGTCGGCAAGCGCACCGACCTCGTCGCGAGCGCCCTCCTCGTGCCCGGGCCCGGGGTAGCCCACCTCCCCGCCGGTCTGCCCGGCGTCCCCCATGGCATCTTCCTCCCGCGCGAAGCCCTCGCCGCGCTGCGCACCGCGCCGCTCGCGGTCCCCACCTCGCGTGACGCCTCGGTGCCGACCGAGGGCTTCGTCGCCGTCAACCACTCCGATCGCGCCATGGTTCTGGTGCTCGACGGCATCCCCGCCGTGCTCGTCCCGCCCTTCGGCGAGGAGTACGTCGTCGGCCCGCAGCGCGGTCGCTACCTCGCCCAGTGGCGCAGCTTCCTCGGAGAGAAGGTGGCGCCCCCGCACCCCATCGACATGCCGGCCCGCCTCGTCCACGGCGGCGCGCCCGACGCGGGCGCACCGGACGGAGGCTGAGCATGATCGCCGCGCTGCCCTGGGCCCACGTGCCCTCGTACCTCACCTCGACGATGCCGATCACCGTGCGCTTCTGCGAGACGGACCTGATGGGCATCGTCCACCACGCCAACTACCTCATCTACTGCGAGGCGGGCCGCGTCGACTGGCTGCACCGCCGCGGGGTCCGCTACGACGAGTGGGCGCGCCGCGGCATCCACCTCCCCGTCGTCGAGACCCGCCTCCGCTACCGGAAGGCCGCCCGCTTCGACGAGGAGCTGGTGGTGGCGACGACCAGCGTCGAGGTGACCCGGGTGACGGTGCGCTTCGGCTACCTGATCACCCGCGGCGTGGAGCGCATCTGCGAGGGGGAGACGCTGCTGGCCTGCGTCGGGCATGATCTGGCGCCGAAGCGCTTCCCGGCCGACATCGCGGACACCCTCCGCGCCGCGGAGGTCGCCGCGACCGCGGGTGGCTCCAGCGGGTGACCCTTTGCTCCCGAAGGACTCGGTGGTACCTCGCCCGGCATGACGCTAACCCAGGTCAGCACCCTCCTGAGCGCCGAGCAGATCGCCGTGCGCGTCCGCGAGCTCGGCGCCCAGATCACCGAGGACTACGCCGACCGCCGGCTGGTGCTGGTGAGCGTGCTCAACGGCAGCTTCGTCTTCACGGCCGATCTGGCCCGCGCCATCGCCCTCACCAACCTGCGCATCGAGTTCCTCGGGGTGCGCAGCTACGGCGAGGGGACGAGCTCGAGCGGCGTGGTCCAGATCACCCACGACCTGGCGCGCCCCATCGAGGGCGAGGACGTCCTCATCGTCGAGGACATCGTCGACACCGGCCTCACCATCGCCCACCTCAACGAGCTCCTCCGCACCCGCCACCCGGCGAGCCTCAAGGTCTGCTCGCTGCTCCACAAGCCCGCGCGCACCAAGGTGGAGGTGCCCATCCACTACCTCGGCTTCACCATCGAGGATCGGTTCGTGGTCGGCTACGGCCTCGACTGGGCGGAGCGCTACCGTAACTTGCCCTATATCGGCGTCGTGGAGGCGAAATGAGCAGCAAGCGGCTGGCGGTGCTGGAGAAGATGACGGGCGCGGGGTCCAAGGATCCCTTCGCCTGGTACGGGCTCGCGCTGGAGTACAAGAGCGTCGGTCGGAGCGACGACGCCGTGGCCACCTTCGGCAAGCTGCGCGAGATCGATCCCGGCTACGTCCCGCAGTACCTCATGTGCGGGACCTTGCTCCTCGAGCTCGGCCGCACCGAAGAGGCCCGCACCGAGCTCACCCTCGGCGCCCAGGTGGCCCGCGCCAAGGGCGACACCCACGCGCTCTCGGAGATCGAGGACGCGCTCGCCGGCATCCCCAGGTGAGCTGACGGTCACGGGCCGCTCCGCGGCCCCTCACGGATGCCGCCAGGCGTGACAGGGACGCCGACGGGCCGGGCACGGATGCCGACCGGCCCGGCATGGAGCCTACCCGGCCCGGCGTGGACTCCGACCGGCCTGGCGCGGACCCCGACCGGCCTGGCGCGGACCCCGACTGGGAAAGGGCGAAGCAAGGACGTGAGTCCACGTCAGGTGCGGAGCCGCACCCTGTCCTCTGCCGGAGCGCCCGAAACCGCTCCACGGCTCCTGAGTCGGCCACCGCGGTCGACGGTGAGCGCGACGTCGCGCCAGACGAAATCGCGCGACCGCAGCGCGCGCGTGAAGGCGGCAGCGAGCAGGCCGTCGGCGAGCAGCGCGTCGAGGACGAGCCGGCGCGGCCTGACGCGGGCGCCGGTGGCGCTGGTCGCTGCCGCGGCCACCAGGAGCCGCACCGCCACGGCCACGAGGGCCGCGGCGACGGGCGCGGGCTCGCCCGAAGCGGCGGCGAGGAGCACGATGGGGAGCGTGGCGAAGAAGAGGGCGGGATAGCTGACGAGGAGCGCCGGACGCTGGGCGCGGATGACCGTGATCCAGCGGGCGATGCGGGCCTCGACCTGGCGCCAGGTCCGCCCCGAGACCCGCGAGCGGGCCACGATCGGCGCGGCCTCCACGGCGTGGCCGCGCGCGCGCAGGCGGCGGGCGAGCTCCATGTCCTCGCCGAGGTAGCCGACGAGCGCTTCGAAGCCGCCCACCTCGGCCAGCGCGCCGCGCTTCACCGCGAAGAGCTTGCCCACGAGCCCGGCGGGGTCGAGCCCGGCGAGGATCGGGAAGGCGTGCAGCGAGGCCCCGAGGAGCGAGGCCGAGGCGCGATCGGCGAAGGTGCCCGAGCCGTCCTCGCGACCGATCTCGACCGGTGGCGCCCACACGGCGGCGAGGTCCGCGCGGGCGGCGAGCGGCGCGACCAGGGCGTCCAGATCGGTGCCGTCCAGATCGACGTCGCTGTCGGCGACCAGCACCACCTCGAAGGGAGCGCGCTCGGCGGCGATCACCGCGGCGAGCTGCGCCGCCTTGCGGTTGGGCCCCTGGGCAGAGGTGAGGATCACGGAGGCGTCCAGCCCCTTCGCTGCGAGCCGGGCCGCCGCGTCGCGCGCCGCGGGCAGCGCCGCGTCCGTGGCGTCGGCGACGGCGAAGCGGCAGCTCGCCGCGAACGATCGGCGCGCGGAGGCCAGCGAGGGCAGCGTCGCGTCCAGCCAGGGCTC
>Ga0302267_10000729_pt1 | contig 43786 bp, 52 predicted proteins | sample III_Bog_E1_3_FD_194555 | JGI IMG/M metagenome (GOLD analysis project Ga0302267, IMG submission 194555) | Peat permafrost microbial communities from Stordalen Mire near Abisko, Sweden - III_Bog_E1_3 | ecosystem: Environmental > Terrestrial > Soil > Wetlands > Peat | place: Sweden: Abisko...
GGACCTGCCCGACCGCGCGATGGACCTGCCCCAACGCGCGATGGACCTGCCCGACTGCGCGGTGGGCCTTCCCCAACGCGCGGTGGACCTACCTCGCGGCCCTGTTCCTCGCGACCGACATCGGGCTCACGGTCGAGCCCACCCCGGCCCGCCGATCCGCCCGGACGCGGCGCTGAGCCCGCCTTCGCTCACTCCGCCTTGGCGACCACCAGCCCGAACGCGCTCGAGTCCAGCGCGGCGGCGAAGGGGAAGTAGATCGTGCCGGAGGGCACCGCCTCGGGCGCGCAGCTGGTCCCGATCTTCTGGTAGATGGTCGCGCTCGCGAGCTCGGGGCCGAGGCTGTTGACAGCGGTCACGGTCTGGCCGCCGCACGCGCCGGAGGCCTGCTGGATCGTGACGACCGTGGTGGGCGCGGCGGTCGTGCAGCTCCCGTTCACGTACTGCGTGGCGAGCTGCAGCGTGCAGGCGGCGTCCTGGTAGACGGGCGAGTCGGAGCGGTACACGCTGAGGGTCGTCTCCGGCACGCAGCGCACGGAGCCGTCGGTGAAGGTGTCCAGGGTGCAGCTCGCCGCGGCCATCGAGTCCCAGAAGCTGTCCGGCTGCGCTCCGGCGAGCTGCACGCCCGCGGCGTCGGCCAAGTACACGGTCTGGACGCGGCCGGTCCCGAATTTGGCCGCGGTGAAGGTGGCGAAGGTCGACGCGTCGATGGTGGCGCCCAGGGTGAAGTAGTGGGTGCCGCTCGTGTCGGTCTTGCAGGTGCAGGGCGCGGTGGTGCCCGGGGTGCAGACGTTGCCGGCGGTCACGTCGGTCCCGACGTGGGTGTAGGTGTGCGAGCCCAGGCTGCACGCGCTCGCGGGGACGGCGTCCTGGATCACCACGTTCGCGGTGGGGCACGCGGAGTAGGCCGGCTCGTTCGCGATCGGGATGGTGCAGGCGGAGTCGTCGTACTGCGGGTTGGTGCTGTCGAGGGTGGCTACCCCGCCGGGGATGCACACGTAGGTCGGATCGCTGGTGCTGCCGGCGAAGTCGAGCGAGCAGGGCAGGTCCCCCATGGAGGTGTCGTAGACCTGGCCGGTGAGCTGGCTGGAGCCGTCGCTCCCGTGGAGGACCTCCGCGTCGAGCCGGCTGTCGCGGGGCTCCTTCACCAGCGTGGCGCTGACGAAGGTGGAGGGGTCGGCGACGGTGATCGCGTAGTAGGCCTCCGACTTGCTGGCCACGGTGCAGCTGGGGGGAGTGGCGTCGTCGAGGGTGTAGACGACGCCCACGCCGAGCTTCGCCCCCAGCGCGTAGGTGGTGACCGGCGGCACCGCCAGCGTGGCCAGGGGGTTGCCCCGGCATTGCTGCGGCGGCTGGTCGACGATGTACCCGCTCGCGGCGCCGCACGCGCTCACCAAACCGACCTTGGTCGAGCAGCTCGCGTCCGAGTACCCGAGGGTGTTGGCGCTCACCGGCACGCAGTGGATGTTGCCGTCCGTGGTCGGGAGGAAGGAGCAGCTCAGGCCGAGGAGCTGGTCCTGCCAGTGCTCGAGCGCGACCGCGCCGCCGCTGGCATCCTCGACGAAGGCGTGGAGGCGGGTCCCCGAGGCGAAGGGAGGCGTGAGCCCGCTGCCCCCGTCGCTCCCGCCGCCGCCCTTGCCCTGGAGGGTGCCGCCGGTGCCGCCCGCGCCGCTGGCCGCGCCCCCGCCGGCGCCGCTGGTGCTGACGAAGGTCCGGGTCACGGGGGCGCAGCCGTGAAAGCCCGCAAGGAGGAGGCAAGCGAGCGTGACGGTGATCGGCTCGGCGCGCATGATCGTGGCTCCCCCGGAAGGAAAGGACGTTTCGCGGGGACCGGTAGAATCTCCTCCGTCCGTTCCGGCGTCAACTCGGGGGCGTCGCCCGTGGGGCCCCGCGGGCTCGCCGGAGGGCGAAGGACACGGCGACCCAGGTCAGGCCGAGCGCGAGGCCGAACGCTCCGCCCACGCCACCGACGAGGAGCACGGTCCGGAGGTAATCGGCGTAGCTCGGTGCTTCGCGGCCGTTCCAGAAGCAGGCCACCGATAGAGACCCGAGGAGCGCCATCGGGGCCGCGCCCACGGCAAACCCGCTCGCGAGGAGCCAGCGACGGCGCCGCAGCTCGAAGAGCGCCTCTGCCGCGACGTCGGGCTCGAATCCCATGGCGGAGCATGGGCCGGGGCTGCCGGCGGAGCCAGGCCTCGGACCTTCAGAGCACCTTCAGAGCTCCGCCTGGCCGCCATCGACGTAGTAATTGTGACCGGTGATCCACTCCCCCCGGGGAGAGACCAGGAACGCGATCATCTCGGCCACCTCGGCGGCGCGCCCGGGCCGGCCGAGCGGCACCCGGGCAAAGAAGGCCTCGTGGGTGAGGCCCAGGGCTCTGGTGAGCACTTCCCGCCCCGCGTCCCCGCCGGGGGTGGTGACCGGACCGGGGGTGACGATGTTCACGCGGATCCGCGCCGGCGCCAGCTCCTTGGCGAGGGAGCGGGTGAAGCTGTTCAGCGCCGCCTTCGCCGCGCCGTAGTGCGCCACGGGGCCGCCGAAGGGCAGGACACCCCCCGACGACACGTTGAGGATGGAGGCCGAGGTCCCCTCACGGAGCGTCGGGAGAACGGAGTAGGTGAGACGCACGGCGGAGAGAAAGTTCACGTTGAGCGACTCGACCCACTCCGCGTCGGAGATGGCTTCGCTGTTCGGCAGGTGGACGCGCGTCGCGCCTGCGTTGTTGACCAGGATGTCGAGCCCTCCGAGCGCGGCGAGAGCCTCGGCGCCGATCGCTTTCGCGCCCGCCTCGCTGCCGAGATCCCCCTCGACGAAGGTCGCGCCCGCGGGCGTCTCCGCGTGCCGCGATCGCGCGGTGACCACGACCGTGGCGCCGGCGTCGAGCAAGCGCTGGGCGACGGCGGCGCCGATGCCGCGTGAGCCACCGGTGACCAGGGCGCGTCGCCCCGCGAATTCCCTGGAGAGATCGAGACTCGATTGAGCCATGTGCGCTTTCCCTTTCGGTCCTCTGCCACCGAAGAGGGACGCGTCGCCCTTCTTCTCGTCGAGGAGGGAGCCACCCTACCCGAGGGGTTTGCGCTGGAGGCTTCGGGCGCGTGAAGAAGTGCAAAGCAGGGGGCACCGGGAGTTTCTTCACGCGGGCCTGTCCCGCCGCGTCGCCTCCGGCCGTCGGCCGTCGGCTCAGTGGTTGAGCTTCTGGCGCGCCTGTCCCTCGAGCTCCTTGGCCTTGCCCTCGGCGGTCATCTGCTCGTTGTCGATGAGCTTGCCCGCGCCCTTCTTGACCGCGCCGGCGACCTCCTGGACGGCGCCCTTGACGCGCTCGGCTGCCTTGGCGGCCTCCTGTTTGCCCTTTCCCTGGAGCTCCTTGGCCTTGCCCTCGGCTTCCATCTGCTGGTTGCCGATGAGGCTGCCGACGCTGCCCTTGATCTTGCCGCCGACCTCTTCGGCCGCTCCCTCGATGCGCTTGCCGGTGTTGTTCATGATGAGATTCTCCTGACGGTGAGGGGTTGTCGTGTGCGTTGCGTCAGGAGGCTTTGCAACCGCCATGCCCCGCGACGATCTCGGCAAATCTGCGCGGATCCCGCGCCGCTCGGTGGGTCTCCTGTGGCGTGATGGCGATGCGCCACAGCGGGTGTGGTGCCCTTGCCGGGAGGCGACCCGCCCGAGCGGTTGAGCGTCCCGGTCTCGCCGATCAGAGCGGCGGGGCGACCCCGACCTCCGCGGCGCGCGCCCCACCGAGCAGCGTGCGCACGAAGCCTGCGCTGGCGACGGCCGGATCTCCCTGGACCACCAGCAGCACGTCGCCGTCGAGCGCGTAGGCGAACGGCGCCTTCGACGCGCTCCGCACCAGGGCGTCGAGCACCAGCCGGCTCCTCGTCCGGTAGAGCCCCGTGACGAGGGTCTTGTCGCCCTGCTGGAGGAACACGTGCGTCGGCTCCGTGCTCGCCGAGACGAAGGTGGCTTGCCCGCCCACCAGGACGGCGGCGGCCCAGAGGTCCGTCCCCGTCCACGCGGCGAGGGCGCTCCGCGCCGCCGCCGAGAGCGGCGGAGCCTCCTGGGTCTCGGCCGAGGCTCGCGTCTCGACCGTGGCCTCCCCGATGAGGGCCTCGAGCGCCGCCTCCACGGCCTCGGGGCGCGCGGCCACGATCACGGCCCGCCCAACGACACGTCGCGGAGAGGCCCGTGGACCGTGAAGCGCGCCGCGGCGCGCTTCACACCCGCCGTCGCGACGAGACCCAGCGCGATGACGATCGCGAGCGCGCCGGAGGCGACGACGAGTTGCCGCCAGCGCGAACGGGGCCTCGCGGGATCGGCGCCGCGCTCGCCGGACGCGGTGCGCAGGGTCTGGCTCGACGGCGGTCCGGTGCGATCCCCCCCGGAGCTGGGCAGCGCACACGAGCCCCGATGCCCCTCGGCCTGCGTGGCGCGCCTCCGCGCCTCCCCGACATCGCCGAGGTGGAGGGCCGCGACAGCGAGCAGGTGGGAGAAGTGCTGGGCGTGGTCCTCGTCGTCCGTGAAGGAACCCGAGGTGTAGGGGGCGAGGATCTCGCGTACCTCGTCCCAGCGCTCGAGTCGGGCCCGGTCGTCCGCCCACTCTCGAAGGCGGCGGGCGTCCGCGTGGGCATCCTCGTCGTCCGCGGCCCCGAGGGCGCCGACCCGCTCCACCAGCACCGCGGGATTGTCCTCTTTCTGGAGGCTACGCGACGTCGCCGCAATCTCGTCCCGGCTCAGGGTCGTCACCGACTCGGCCACGGCCCGGTAGGCCTCGGATCGGATGCCGGCACGCCCCAGGCACGCAGGCACGCCGTTCATGTCCTTGATCCAGGGGGTCGGCCTCGTCGTGGCCTGGGGCAGCTCCGGGGCCGCGGGGCCAAGGGGGGCGAGGAGGAAGGGGCTCGCGCAGAAGAGGAACAGCTTGCGCGCGCCCGCATCGCGCAGGATCGCCGTGTACCCGGGCATCTCCTGGCGATGGAGGAGCTCGAACGTGCCGCCGGTCGGGCGCACGACCAGGAGCTCCCAGACGAGGTCGCTCCTCACCAGCGTGAGGGCACAGAGCCCCGTGTCCCGCGACGAGGCGAGCGCCGTCAGGGGGCCGCCGCCGACGTCGCCGAGGCGCCAGGGCGCTCGCGCCGGGCCCGCGGACAGATCGACGAGCACCATGCCCGGCTTGCGCACGCATTGCTCGCTGAGCCGGCGCACCAGGGCGCTGTGCTCGCCGTGGCTGAGCGTGCGCAGCGCGAGCGCGCCGATGAGGCCGTGGCGGAAGACCGCCACCTCCTCACCATGATGTCTGGGGGTCAGTGGATCCATCGCATCTCCTTCGCGGGCCTTGGGTCTCCCGCCCCCAAGCTCGTGCCCCAGCCGCGGTGCGCCGTGCCCGATCCTCAAGGGTGGATCGCCACCGTCCTCCCGCGCCGGTGGGCGCCGCCCATCCCGTCCGGCTCCCCGAACACGCTCGGCCCCTCCCGGAATCTGGGCACCCAAGAAGCTCCAGTTGTCGTGCGCTGCATCCGCGACCTTGACCACGGGCAAGTCAGGACGCTGAGCGAGCAGGGCGCCGACCTCGGCGAGCAGCGAAGCCTTGAGCGTCTTCTTGTTCGCCTCCGGCATCCTGGCCATGCGAATGGCAGAGATCATTTCGCCATCCTCGTCGCAGAAGCTGACCGTGGCGCAGCCGACTTCACGGTATCCGGCCGGGCCCTTGCTCAGCCGGCCCTCGTTCGCAGCGCGAGCGCGGGTCTCTACTGCGCCGCCTTCCTTCATCGGCGCCAGAACGCCATCGAGGGAGACCGCGATGGACGTGGTCCCCTCTGGAATTTCCGTCACGGACCGCAGCTCGGCCTCGAAGGCCGGTCGATCGTCCTCCGCAGCGCCTCGCGCCCGGCTTCGCGAAGCCGTTCCGCGAGCTCACGCTCGAAACGGTTGAAATCCCCGGGGATGAACGGCTTGTCCTTCCTCTCCTTCACCAAGCGCACGAGCTTATCCAACGCGGAGACGTCCTGCATCGTCACCGGCCCATGCGTCTTCTCGTCGATCTTCAGCGCGGCGTTTCCCATGCGCCCTCAACCGACGGGGGAGGCTACAAACCCCCGCAAATCGGCGTCAGTTACGGATCTGCACCGTGACGGAAGGCGTGTCGCGAGGCGACGCTTCCATCAGCTGCCGAGAGACAGTCGCGGAAGTGGCGCGTCTCGGCGCATCCGGAGGCGCTGCGCAATCGGGCGGCTCGATCGGGGATTGTCAATTGCAGCCGATAGTGCAGCCAGTCGAGGGAGCGCCGGAGAGGCTGGTCGCGACCCAGCTCGGTGGGCACCCCATGTTGGCGAGGGCGGCCTCTTGAGCCGAGCAGGCCACGCATTGCTGCGTCGAGGGTACATCCACACAGCCGGCGCCTGGCACTTGCTCGTCGTTGCACCCGTCGGTGGTGACGCAAATCTGATCCAGGGCGCACATGACGTAACTCATGCAGCCTGCGGACGGCGGGCATTGGAATTGCCCGCTCGGGGAACAGGTGCCGCCGCCGGCGTCTCCGCCGGAGCCCGAAGTCGAGCTCGAGGCCGCCGCGCCCGAGGAGGAGCCCGAGCTCGAGCCTGTGGCTCCAGAGCTCGAGCCTCCGGTCGACGTCGATTCCGAGGTGCTCGAAGCGCTCCCACCCGTGCCCTTGTTGCTCGAGCTCGCGCAGGCGAGGGCCGAGGACGCGAGGATGGAGAGGACAAACAGGCATTGTTTCATCGTCGGCTCCTACCAAGAAAGCTCGGCTACGACACTTACACGCACGCGGCACGTCCTTTCAACCCAATTGGTTGACGGCACCCGTTCCGCCAACGGCGTTCCGTTGGTGGTTCGACAGCCCTTCGGATCTCGTGTTGGGCGCGCCGCGGACGCAGCCGAAGCGGGCCGAGCTGTCGCTCCGCCACGCACGACCGCGTCCGTACGATTCTCCAAGCCACGGTGGCGAGGTCGCCCTACGCTTCCCTGGAAGGAGCCCCCCATGCTCGACAGCACCCCGCCGGAGCTCGTCTGCGTCGTCCTCGAAGACGCGCCCAACGTCGGCGCGGTCCGGAGCGGTTCCGCGTCGTCCGACTGCTCCCTTGGTCGCGCCTCGGTGAGACGGATCTGCTCGCTCGGGGCTCTGCGTCGCGGTGATCGCTCACCTACCTGACGCTCACCGGCCGCGGAGAGTTCGCGGCGCCGCCCGATCCGGCGGTCGAGCGCATTCTATCGAACGAGGCGATGGATGTCTTCAACGAGGTCCGACATGCGACGGAAATCACCGAGAGTAGACGTGGAAGAACTCCTCAATGACCTGCGCGAGTGGGGGCTGCGCGAGCGCACAATTCTGGGAATCGCGCTGGTGGGTTCTCATGCCCGCGGCATGGCGCGACCGGAGTCCGACGTCGACCTGGTAATCCTGCTGGACGATCCACTGGCGCTCGCAGGCGACGCCGAGTGGCTGGCTCGGTTTGGAAGTGTCCGGCGTGTGAGCGACGAAGACTGGGGGCCGGTCAAAGCGAAGCGCGTCCACTACGCCGACGGCAAGGAGGTCGAGTTCGGTTTCGCCTCGCCCGAGTGGGCCGCGACAGAACCATGCGATGCCCGCACGCTGAGCGTGGTCAAGAGTGGCATCCGTGTCGTGTACGATCCCAAGGGTCTGTTCCGCAATCTGGTCATCGCGGCACGACCCGACCGGCCCGAGCGCCACGTTCTTCGAAGCACCTGCGGCCGATACGAGAGGCGGGTCTGGTTCGTGCCCGGTCTCTCCGACGGGCGGCACGAACTCGCGGTGTTTCTCGACGGTGAGTTCTACCTTCACGACATGGACTGCCTGCCCGTGATTCGCGAGTGCATGACGGCCGGAGGCGTTCTCTCGATGTCCTGCGTCTTCGTGTCGTTTCAGGACTCCGTGTCCAGGCACAAGGACTACGCATGCAACGCGGATTACTCCAGATTCATCGCCGAAGACGTGGTGGCGTGGGCGAGGAAGCATGACGAGCACATTACCAGCCCGGACCATCTGATTTGCGGCGTCAGCCTCAGCGGGCTCGCGGCCGCGTACACCGTGATGCAGCATCCGGACGTCTTCTCGTCCGCTCTCTGTCAATCCGGTTCGTTCTGGTGGCTCGCGGACAACGCGATATTGTTTCCCTCGACAGGCGCGAGGTTCTGGTTGAGCGTCGGCACGCAGGAGATCGAAACGGGGGTCCCTCATCCGCCAACGGGCCTCTTCCAGCGCGTCTCGCAGATCGAGGGCGTGGAAGCGGCGGCTCGGTCCTTCGAGTCTCGAGGCGGCACGGTGCACTACAACCGGTATTCCGGTGGTCACGCTTTTCCCTCCTGGCGGGAAGAGCTCGCGCCAGCGCTGCGCTGGCTCGTCGGCAGCGCAGGATCGTCGAGGTGTTGAGCGCTCATTCAAGCGGGTGACGCGCGGAACGAGCCCCTGACGGCGCAGGGACCGCGGTCGCCCGCGGCCCCCGCCTCGGATTCGGACGTGCGGCGCTACCCCATCCGGCTCGCACCTTGCCGGTGGCGGCGACACCTTCGCCGCGCCCTCTGCAGCGCTGGGGCGCTGACTGGCGAGCCTCGGCGGCCTCAGCCCCTCGACGGGATCGCCAGCGCCAGCGCCGTCAGCGCGACCGCGGAGACGACCGCGTGGAGGTAGACCACGCGCGCCTGCCGCCGGATGCGAGCGTCGAGCTCTGCCTCGGTGAGGTCCGCCGGACCGTCATCCATGTCGCGCTGACCGCGCGACGCCAGGCCCACTCAGGTCTTCTCGTGCCACTGAAAGAAGCCGAGCCCGGCGCTCAGCGAGGGCACGAAGAGCCCCACGCGCCACCCGAGGGGGACACCTCGCAGGACGAGCGCCGCGGCGAGCCCCACGCTCAGCGCCAGGCTCACGGCCCCGAAGATCAGGCGCTTGCGCCGCTCGCGCGGACCGATGTTGGCGATGCAGACGGTCTCCGCTTCCATGGCTCTCCTCACCCTTCCAACGCGCTCGAGCGCGCCGTCTCCGGTGCCAGGGCGCGCGCGATGGCGGCGCGGAAGACCTCGGGCGTCTGCGCTCCGGAGAGCGCGAAGCGGCGGCGGAAGACGAAGTACGGCACCCCCTGCACGCCCTGCGCAGCCGCCGCCCCCGCCTCGTCCCGCGTCAGGGCCAGCTCGTCGGGATCGCCCAGCAGCGCCTCGACCTCGTCGACGGCGAAGCCATGCTGGGCGCCGATGGCGGCGAGCACGTCGACCCGTCCGACGTCGCGGCCCTCGAGGAAGTAAGCCTCGAACAGCGCGCCAGCGAGGGCCCGCTGGGTCCCCTTCTCCAGGGCGTGGCGGAGGAGCACGTGCGCCCGCACGGTCGACACCGAGCGGTGCACCTTGGCGAAGTCGAGCGGGATGCCGCTCTCCCGCGCCGCCTCCTCGACGCGGCCAAACATGCGCTCCGGGTCCATGCCGTACTTGCGCCCGATGCGCTTGCGCAGGTCCTCTCCCTCGGGAGGGGTCGAGGGGTCGAGCAGGAAGGGGCGATAGACGACCGTCGCCTCGATCGGCTGGGGCAGCGAGGCGAGCGCCTGATCGAGGCGCCGCGCGCCGATGAAGCACCAGGGGCAGACGATGTCGGAGATGACGTCGATGGTGAGCGTGCTCATGGGTGACCTCGGCGGGATCCCGTAGGGCCGCCTGAGGAGAAGGAGAAGGGCGCAGCTCACCCGGCGCCCCCAGGAAGGCGTCGTCGTCGCCTCAGAAGCCGTGGGGATGTTCGTCGGCGCAGCCGATCGAGGCCGGGAGGCTGTTGACCGGGATGGCCACCGGCTCGACCGCCGTGGCGTCGGTCGTCGGGTCGGAGACCACGACGGGCGTCGCCGGGGTGGAGGTCTGGGACATGGGCTTGCCGTCGCACATCCCGCCGCCGTGGTCGCCGTCCTCGGCGCAGACCAGGGTGGCCACGCCGCTGGAGCAGGGCTGGCTCGAGCCCTGGATCACCCCGGCGACGCAGGCGCCCGTGGCCGTGCTCGTGGTCGTGCCCGTGACGACGCTGACGCTGAGCGGCGTCAGGCTCGAGCCGGCCCAGTAGCGGACCTGGCCGAGGTCGACGGAGGCCGCTGCGCTGGTGACGGTGAGCTGGGTCTCGAGGCGCCCGCCGACGGTACGGACCACGAGCGGCGTGCTCTTGCCGTCGGGCGAGAGGAGGAAGCGGTAGGTGCCGCCGGAGCCGAGATCGAAGCTGAACGCCCCGGCCGCGTCGACGGCGGCTGCGGTGACGGCGCCCGTGTCGGAGACGGCCGTGATCGTCGCGACGGGAGCGGGGAAGGTGGACTGGGCGATGGTGCCGTTGAGCGTGGAATCCACTGGGGTGGCGGGGGCACAGCCAGCGGCGGTGGCGACGCAGGCAGCAGCGATGAGGACGATGGGCAGCGAGCGCATGGGATTCTCCTGGAGCGGGGTCTCGTAGGGCAACTTCGAGCCCGGCGCGGGGAATCTTCAAACAATCGGGCGACGAGGGCGTTCCGCCGCGTGGGTCAGCCGAGCTGCTGCACGTAGCCGGAGAGCCTGTGCCCGCGCTGATCGCTTCGACCAGCGCGAGCGGATGGGCGTGGGCGGGGCCGCATGCTGCTCGAGGCGCTGCCGCCGCGTCTCCGGCTCCGGGGCGGCTCGCCGGCAGCCACCTCCCCGCAAGCGGGAGGGGGACATGGAGACCAACCGCCCCTCGTGGATCGAACCGGGAGGATGCGAGCGATCGGGGAGCGTCGTTTGGCACCGTTTCACCCAGAGCTCCGCGCCGTCGCCGCCGAGCGGTGTGGTCAGCTTCGGCGTGCGCCCCATTTCCGCGTTACGCACGGGTTACGCCTGTTCGTGACGGCCCTCGGCGCCGGCGCGCGCGGATTTCGGCGCGAAACTGCGATTTCGGGAGCACCTCAGCGCTGGCCCGCCGGTTGCTTTAGCTCCTCCCCGAACGCAACGAGGACGAGGACGTCCTCTCCGACCCGAGCGGGTCAGGTTCGCCAAGTTCGGAAGGAAGACGGTCATGAAGCTCAACGGCACGATGATGATGGCGGTGGTGATGATGGTCGGCACGCTCGCGGCGACTGGCTGCAACACGGCGAACGCGGCGGAGACCGGGGCGGTGGCGCCCGAGGAGACCGCCGCCACGGCGCCAGTGGACGACAGCAAGGCCGCCACCAGCGCGAGCGCCGGCGTCGAGCAGGATGCGCGCGGCTTCCACTACTTCGCTCCCTTCGCGCCGCCCGCGGCGCGGGTCGAGCTCCGCGGTGTCGCCCCCAGCGCGCGGCACTTCTGGGCGCCCGGGTACTACCGTTACAACGGGCGCGAGCACGTGTGGATCGGCGGGCGCTGGGAGCTGCGGCGTGACGGCTTCGAGTTCTCCGGGCCGCGCTGGGTGAACCGCTTCGGTCGACACGAGTACCTCCCCGGCCGCTGGATTCGCCGGTTCTAATCCGCCCACACCGCCGACCACCGTCGAGGGAGCACCTCCGCCTCGGCGACCACGCTGCCCACAAGACGGCTGGGAGTCTGGGGACGCGCCGCCGGGTTTCAGGGCGTCCAGGTCCAAGTGGCTCGGTCGCTGCGCGCGCGGTGACGCGTCACCGCGGGGGCACCGCCACCCCCTTCGACCGCTCCGCGCTCCCCCAGGAAGACGGAGTGTCATGACGCTCGAGCGCGCATGGTTGGTGGCGGCGGCGGTCCTGGTCGGTTCGGTCCCGGTGGCCGGTTGCCACCGTGCCGGCCCACCGAGCAGGCGAGCGACTCCGGCGCCGCGGTGGCGACGACGGCCTCCACCGACGTGGGCATGGAACAGTTCGCGGGCGCCGGCGGCGCCCAGCCTCCGCCGCGAGCCCAGCCGCGGTGGAAGCGCGTGCTCTTGGGCGGGGCGGGGCGACCCGCGTCGCGGAGGCGACCGGGCTCCACCAGCCCGTCTGCAGCGATGTGCCGGCGGCCCGCGCCCGAGGGGCTGCCCCCCTCGTGATAGCGTCGCGCCCATGGCCGCCAAGCGCCTCTCCTCCAGGGTCTTCCTCTATCGCCTCCGGGACATCCCAGCGGCCCGCCACGCGATCCCCCTCTTCGACCTACCCCCCGGTTACCTCGACCTCGCGTTCTACCTCTGCGACGAGGAGCACAGCTCCCAGATGACGCTCTTCAAGGCTCTGAAGGAGCCCAAGATCCCGGGCGCCCTCGAAAAGCGGGTGCATGCGCTCAACGGAGCCATCGTCGATCTGATCAACGAAGGGGGAAATCCGCCGGTCGAGGCCGACGCCAGGGGCTTTCACGCCGGTGCCTCGTACGAGGACGTGAGTGCGCGCTTCGCGGCGGACGGCTTCACGGTCGTCCACGCCGCGGATTTCGTCAGCGCCGCCTTGCGGCCCCGGGATGTGGCGACCTCGCGGGCTGCCCTCGCCCGCGTCGAGAAGGCGATGAGCGGGCACCGGGACTCGCGCGCGATCGACAGCACTCTGGTGGACGAGGCCATCGAGACCTGGAGCGACGTCGAGGAGGCGGCCTTCGGGCGCCTCGCCGAGGCGCGGGCCCTCTCCGGGCTCCGCCCCACCGAGGGGGAGGAGCCGTCCTGCGTCTACCGCTGGGGGCTCCTCGCCGATCGGCTCCGCCGCGCCGGCTTCACCGAGGAAGATGTCGAGGACGCCTGGGTTCATGGCCTCGCCGGCGACCGACAATGGCCCTCGACGGAGTGGTTCGCCCTCTCGCTCCTCCCGAGGTTGGCCGCGGTGATGGGGCGGATCCTGGCGGCGGGAGAGGACGTCGATTCCTCCCGCGCCCTTCGCCGGCTCCTGGTCGATCCGGGCAGCGATCTCCCCGATGCGCTGGCCGACCGCTACCGGGCCGGCGTCGCCGGGGCGCTGGCGACGGCCGACCTCGGCGGCGCGCTCTCCGCGGGCGACTGGGAGCAGCTCGTCGCCTGTGACGAGAAGCGCTTCGGCAAGCTCGCCAGGAAGGCTCGCCCCGCGCCTGCGCCCGCGCCGGCTCGGCGCCCGCCGTCCTCCCCCCAGCTCACCGAAATCGACGCGCGGTACGGCGTCCCCTTCCCTGAGGAGGTGTTGGCGATCTGGGATCTTGCCTGCTCCCTCTCCCCCAAAGACCCGTGCGGCGCCTTCGCCGACGACGATCTCCTGGGCGTCACCCTGGTCGGCCCGTTCGACCTCCTCGCTGGCCGCGTGCGGGTGAAGAAGGGCCTCGATCTCCGCCTGCACTGGCGCTACCACCTCGATCCCCCGGAGCTCTTCACCGTGGCCGCCGGCAACGAGGACGGGCTGCACTTCGGTTACTGGTTCGACGACCCCGCGGAGGGAGCGGCCTGCGTGGCCGCGTACTACGCCCGCGACGCGTTCGAGCTGTCCGTCCCCGGGCGCACCCTCGGGCAAGCGCTGCGGCGATGGATCGAACGAGCCCACGCCGGCACCCTGGAGAACATGAAGGACGACGGCGGGCACGAGAGGAGCTACCTCCGGCAGCTTGGGCTCCTCGGGAAGCTCCGAGATCGGCTCGTCACGGTGGCAACGGGCGAGCGGCGGGAGATCGGCGAGGCATACCTGGCGCACTACCGTCGCGGCGCGGAGTGCGGGCGGGGGGTGATCGCGCCGACGCCGGAGAGGATGGGAGTGGTCGCCCCCGCCAATCGCTACCAAAAACTCTCGGTCGCGCCCGAGGCGCTGCGCGTCGCGCTAGCGTCGACCGGGAAGCGCAAGGCGCTGGTCCGGGAGGCGCTGGGCCTCTCGACCCAGGGCTTCCCCGCCACGGCGCTGGAGCTGGGCCGCACCGCCTGGGCGTGCGGGCTCGACGAGGAGGCGTACGTGCTCCTCGACGCCGCCTACGCCGGGCTCGATCGGCCGGCGCTCCGCGAGGTGCTCAATATCCACCGAAAGCACCGGACTCTGGCCTCGGTCGACGTCCTCTCCCGCTGACCTCGGCGCCGTCGGTCGTTCGTGGTTGTGGGACGACGTCAACCCGAGCGGCGGGGCGAGCTGGCCGTAGGCCGACGAACCTGCTCAAGCTGCCCGGGGTGCGGTCGGGGCCAGCAGCCCGCAGAGCTGTCCCGCGTTTCCTGGATGAACTGCTCGGACCCGACGTGTGCCTACGTCATCCTCAGCAACAGCGGGAAGACGGGGCTCGCCCCGGGATGGCTCCCGGTCGCGATGGTCGGGCTCCCCCATCGCCCCAGGGCTCGGACTGTCGGAAGAGGGGCGCCACATGAGCCGCGCCTCGAGCGCTCGTGCGGGAGGAATGGCGCTGGAGGGCTCGGCGGTTACGCTCGACGAACCGAATCTCGCTCGAAATTCAGGTTGGCCCGGCGGTTGCTCTGGTCACTCGCAGCAGCACGGTGAAGGCCGCGCTCGCCAGAAAGACGGAGAGTCATGAAGCTCAATCGCGCAGACTTGGTGGCGGCGGCGGTCCTGGTTGGTTCGGTCGCGATGGTCGGTTGCCACGGCGTCGACGACGGCCGCGACGACGCCCGGCTCGCGCCGACCGAGCAGGTGAGCGTCTCCGGCGCCGAGATGGCGACGACGGCCTCCACTGACGTGGGCGTGGAACAGTTCGCGCGCGGCGGCGGCGCCCACGGTGGGGCGCGCGGCGGCGGGCGCGGCGGGCGCGGCGGCTGGGATCACGTTGGCCACGGCGGCTGGGCTCGCGGCGGACGCTGGGACGGTTGGCGGCGCGACCACCGTTACTTCCCTTGGTGGTGAGCTCGCCGCGCGGGTGGAGATGGGGCCCTACGAGCCGCAAGTGCCACCCGAACGGCGGGGCCCGCCGATGCTGAACTTCAAACTTCACCGCGCGCCTGCTTCGGCGCCACCCACCAGGAGCCCGCCCACCGGTAACGGTGTGGCGGGCTTCGTCTTTCGAGGAGCCGGCGCACGGGACCAGCCGACGCGATGCGCATGTCCGGGTCAGGGTGGGTCCTCGAACACTAGGCCCTCCCGGGCAAACCAGCGCGACACGACACGCTCAAACGCATAGAGCCCCACCACGAACGCGGCCGCGAGGATGAGCCACTGCAACGCGGCCACGTCGAGGACCAGCTCCCCTCGGCGGTGCGACGCCCACGCCTTCAGGCCGACTCCGGAGAAGAACAGCGCTACGATCTGCACCTCCCAGAAGCGTCGGACGCGCGGAGCGCCGTGAACCAGCTGTCGACGACCTCGACTGGCGTGAGGCCGACAGCGGCTGGAGATTGAGCGCGCACGGGGCGAGGCTGAGCGCCGCGCGGTGGCTGCCGACCCTGCGCTCGCCGTCCTCTTCGTCGGCGTCCACGAAGCGACTCACCAAGGCGTCGAGCGCCACGGTGCTCTCGTTGTACGAGAGGAACTCCTGGATCTCGTCGAGACCGTGAAGGCGATCCCGGAAGGCCTCGCAGAGCGTCGACATTCCGGCTTGGAGGGTGCGGCGATCGGAGCCGGCTGGCTTTCGGCGCCCCAGGGGTACGTGGTGCCCGGCCCGTCCGAGCCCTCCGCGCCGGGCGTGCGCGGTGCTCGCGATGAGGCCAAGCACGCGCTGCCACTGGGCATCTCGAGGGAGTCTCGCAGAGGACCGGCGGCACGAAGAGACGGCCGAGCGAAGTGCGACGCTCTTCGCTCATGCGGGCCAGCTCGCCGTCAACGAGGACGTCGAGTTCCACGAGGCTCTTGGTCATTGATCCTGCTCCAGTCTGCACGCGGCCGTGGTCGTCGACGTTGCCGCGCCCGGCGGGGCGGAGGCCGCGTGGCGTCGGTAGCGCTGCGAGCAGGACCCGCCCTGTCGGTGATACACTCGGCGCCACCTCATGAAGCACATGGCGTTCCTTGCGCCGGCCGGCGCGCTCCTCGCCGCCGCCGCGGGCTGCGGAGGATCGGTCACCAGCGCGCCCGGGGCCACGACGAGCGGGACCAGCGCTGCCGGGGCGGGGGGCGCGACAGCGTCGTCGGCCAGCGGCTCCACGGGAGCGGGAGGCGCGATCTCGGCGTCCTCGTCGGGAGCGACGACCTCTTCAACAGCGGGCGCCGCGGGAGCGGGCGGCGCGGCGTGCGTTCCCGTTGACGACCACGACCCGTGCACCGACGACCGGTGCCAGGGCGGCGTGCCCGTCCACGTGCCAGAGACCGGCACACCCTGCCCGAGCAGCGACCCGTGCGTCGTCGGCAAGACCTGCCAGGCCGGCGTGTGCGGGGGGGGCGCGCCCCTCGCCTGCTCCGGGGGATCGACGTGCCAGGCGGGGGGGTGCGTCGCGCCGGCGTGCACCGGGGCGCTCGGCCTGCCCGGGCCGCCCGAGCTTTCGCAGCACGTCGCCGTGGCGGCGGCCGACTTCGACGGGGATGGCAAGGAGGACCTCGCGGTCGCCGACGGTGACACCGACTCGGTGACCGTTCTCTTCGGACTGGGCAACGGCGCGTTCGCGGCGCCCGTCCGCTTCCCGGCCGGCCTCGCACCGTCGAACGTCGCGGCGGCGGATCTGAACGGCGATGGCAGGCCCGATCTCGTCGTCGCGAATGGGGTCGGTGGCACCGTGAACGTGCTCCTGAACCTGGGGGGCGGCGCGTTCGCGCCCGCCGTCGCCTACGCGGCGGTGAAGGCCCCGGGGGCCATCGCGGTGGTGGACCTCGACGGCGACGGCAACGCCGACATCGCCGTTGCCGACGAGGGAGGGAGCACGGTCGGTGTGCTCCTCGGCCAGGGCGGCGGGGCCTTCGCGCCCGCGATCGGCGTGAACGCAGGCGCGAACCTGGTCGCCATCGCGGCGGCCGACTTCGACGGAGACGGCAAGCCCGACCTCGCGGTCGCGACCAGCCTCGACTGGTTCGTGGGCGGGGTGAGCGTGCTCTGGAACCAGGGCGGGGGGGCCTTCTCGGCGCCCGCTCCGGTGGGCGCCGCCGCTGGCAGCATCGCGATGCAGGTGGCGGACTTCGACGGCGATGGCAAGCCCGACCTCGCGGTGGCGGTCAACGACGCCGACGTCGGCACGGGCAGCATCATCGTGTTCCTGAACCAGGGCCAGCGCGTCTTCAGCAGCGCCGGCGGGTACGACGGCAACGGGTTCGAGATCATCCAGGCGCTCGCGACGGCCGACTTCGACGACGACGGCAAGCCCGACCTCGCCACCGCCCAGCTGGGCAACACCGTCTCCGTGCTCCTGAACCAGGGCGGCGGCGCCTTCGCCCTCGCCAGCACCACGTCCGTGGGCGCGCGCGCGGTCTCGATGGCCGCAGCCGACCTCGACGGCGACGGCAAGCTCGACCTCGCCGTGGCCGTTGCCTACGACACCTTGGACGTGCTCTCGAACCAGGGCGGGGGCGCGCTCGCCGCGGCGGTTGCCCACTACGCGAACACCGTCCCGCCGGTGCCCATGTACCCGGTGGGGATGACGCCGGAGGCGATCGCGGCGGCCGACTTCGACGGCGACGGGAGGCCCGACCTCGCCGTCATCGAGTACGACAGCCAAGAGGTGGGCATCCTCCACAACCAGGGCGACGGCACCTTCGTGGTCGCCGCCCAGATCGCCTTGCCCACCGCGCTCATGGACCTCGCCGCGGCGGACGTCGACGGCGACGGCGCCCCCGACCTGCTCGTCGCGCTCCTGGGCAACGGGACCCTGAGCGCCGGCGGCGTGGCGGTGCTCCTGAACCACGGCGACGGCACCTTCGCACCCCCGGTCCAGGTGCCCGCCGGCCCGCACCCGTCGGCCCTCGTCGTGGCGGACCTGAACGGCGACGGCATGCCCGACCTCGCCGTCCTGGAACAGTCGGCCAACCTCCTCACCGTGATTCTGAACAAGGGAGATGGGACCTTCTCCAGCGCGGTCGACATCCAGACCGGATCCATGCCCCTGGCGATCACGTCGGCGGACTTCAATCACGACGGCCTGGGCGACCTGGCCATCACCGTCGGCCCCTTCGTGAACATCCTCCTGAACCAGGGCGGAGGCTCGTTCGGCCCGGTCGTCTCCTACGCGACGGACCCGGCCATGAGCGGCGCCGAGTCGATTGCGGCGGCAGACTTCGACGAAGACGGCTGGGCCGATCTCGCGGTCGGCAATGTGGGGGGCACGCTGGCCATCCTGCGCAACCAGCACGACGGGACCTTCGCGGTGTCCTACGCCACGGGCAGCGGGGCGCCGGCCGTGGCCGTGGACCTGAACGGCGACGGCGCGCCGGACCTCGTCTTCCCGGGCAACGGGGCGACCGTCGTCATGAACCAGGGCGGCGGCACCTTCGCCACGCCGGTCAGCTACGGCGCCGGCGACGGCCCCGCTGCGGTGGCGGCGGCGGACTTCAACGGCGACGGGCGCCCCGACCTCGCGGTCGCGGACTTCAATGGCAACACCGTGAGCGTGCTCTTCAACGTTTGCCTTCCCTGACCGCACGGCGCGCACGCGCATGAGGCGCCGATCAGATTCAGCCAGGAGGCGTGCTTCGGGGTGAAGTGTCGCTTCCAGCGCGGGTGCTCCTCGAACCAATCGACGACGTCATCGGTCTCGTGCATCGAGACGTTGTCGCAGATGAGGTGCCCCCGGCCTGTCGGGTAGCAGACGTCGATGACGTCCAGCAGGTCGACGAAGGTTGCGCTGTTGTGGTCCTCGGAAACGAACCCGAAAAGCTTGCCGCGGCGGACGTCGTCATCGTGCGACGTCAGCCACATCTTCTGCCGATGCGGCTCGAGCGTCCCATCCCGCAGGACGCGTCCGAGCGTCGACCCGCTCAGCGCGATGCCGCAGCGTTGGAGGTGGTTGGTCGGCAGGGGGTGCGACCAGTGGGTGACCGGCACCCCTACGTCGCTCGGCAGGCGACACGCCTCGACGACGATCTTGACGTAGTCCGCCGTGGAGAGAGAGGGAGGGTGTCCCGAGCGCGGGGCGTCCGCCAGCTTCTGCTCGCGGTGGTCGCACCGAACGCGCGTGCGCCACCGAAACACGGTCCGGAGCTGTCCCAGCAGCCTGGCGATGTCCGTGGTCGGGACACCATCGGCCATCAGGAGCAGGGCTCGGGCGCGCTGGAAGACGCGTCGCTCAACCTTGCCGGGGCGCATCGCGGCTTCGATGTCCCTCCGGTGCTCGGGGGACAACTTGAACGGCACGGTCGGCCGACCCGGATGAGGTCGGTTGGCCCAGGGAGCGGCGTCGATCAGTCCTTCTTCGATGCCGCGCTCCACGAAAGGCGGCGGAATCTCTGGCGGGCGGAGCTAGGAGTGCCTCGGGGGGCGGACGGCGCCGCGGGAGCGCGCGCGGCCCGCTCGTTCGTGGCGTCTCGTCGCATCGTGTCGCGACGGAGGTTTGCGGTACGTTGCTCACCATGACCCCTCGTCTCGGCAAGCACCCCGTCGTCCTCGTCACCGGCGCCACCGACGGCATCGGCAAGGAGACCGCGCTCGAGCTCGCGCGCCAGGGAGCGCGAGTCCTCGTGCACGGGCGCCGCCCCGATCGGCTCGACGAGGTGCGCGCTGCCATCGTCGCGACTGGCGGCGAGGCGCTCGAGCCCCTCCGCGGCGACCTCGCCTCCCTCGCAGGGGTGCGCGCCATCGCCACCGAGCTCGAACGTCGCGGCGTCCGCCTCGACGTGTTGCTCAACAACGCCGGCATCTACGCGCGCGAGCGCGAGGAGAGCGCCGACGACTTCGAGCTGACCATGGCGGTCAACCATTTCGCGCCCTTCCTGCTCACGCACCTGCTCCTCGCAGGAGACGCCGGCGCTGGCCTCCAACGCATCGTCAACGTCAGCTCGGTCGCCCACACGCGCGGGCGCATCGACTTCGCCGATCTGCGCGGCACCAGGCACCCCTTCGATCACTACGGCGCGTACGCCACGTCCAAGCTCGCGAACGTGCTCTTCACGGTCGAGATGGCGCACCGCCTCGCGCCCCGTGGCGTCACGGTGAACGCGCTGCATCCCGGCGTCGTCTCCACCAAGCTGCTCACCGAGGGCTTCCAGATGAAGGGAGGCGACACGCTGCAGACCGCCGCCGCCACCAGCGTGATGCTCGCCATCGACCCCTTGGTCGAGGGCGTCTCTGGCCGCTACTTCGCCAACCGCAAGGAGGCGACCATGAACCCCGTCGCCAGAGACGCGGCCCTGGCGCGCCGCTTCTACGAGGAGAGCGCCGCGCTCGTCGACGTCGCGCCCGTCGGTTGAGGCCGGGAAGCCGGGATGCTCGCCGACGGAGCCGTGATGCTGTTCTGCTCGAGGCTCGAGCGCGTCCGCCGAACGTTCACATCGGGGCGTAGTTGAAGAAGAGCGCCTTGTGCTCCCACGCCCGCGCCTCGTCGCCTGCCAGCGCCACCAGCGCGTCGGCGACGTCGCAGTACGACACGCTGCCGTGCTGGATGTTGTCCGGCGTCGCCTCGGCGCGTAGCGTGCCGCGCGCCGGCTCCTCCACCATCTGGCCCAGACGAGCATAGACAAACCGGAACGCCGGGGGCGCGTCCAGGAAACACCAGCGGAGCATCTCCTCCGCCTCGCGCCACTTTTGCCGCGCGACGAGCGTGCGCAGGACCCAGGCCAGCGCCGCCACCGACCAGCTGTTGATCGTTCCTCCGGGCTCGGGAATGAGCTGGCCTCCAATGATGAGCAGCACGCAGTCGGCCAGGCGCTCCTCCGCATCCAGTGCCTGCACGGTTGCCTTGATGAGGACGCCCCGGTCCGCGTTGTTCGCCGGCTGACCCTTCGCGTGGCCAAACGGGAGTGCGCTCGACGCATCGACGATGGCGTTCGGCCGGGAGGATCGGACGGCCGCGGAGACGGACGCCGCGTCGCACAGGTCGCCCTTCACGATGGTGACTCTCCCCCGCAGCGCCGCAGGCACCTTGTCGGGGTTGCGAACAAAAGCCGAGACGGCCCAGCCCTGCGTGAGCGCGCGCTCGACCACGAGATGGCCGGCCTTGCCGGTTGCGCCGTAGACCAACATGGTGGGAGACACAGGCATCGTCATGGCAGGCACTTGGACACGGCGCAAGAGTGAGCGCAAGCAAGAACCGCTCGCGGTCGACCGGCTCGAATTGGGCGAATTACCCGACACTCGAGCTCGATTGACCATGACGACTGGTGGACGGCCTGCGACGCCGCGAAGGGTTGATCCCAGCGCCCCAGCGAGCAGCGCTTCCGCGCGGCGATGGGCGGCTCGAAGACGAGGTTGCACCCCGGCGTGCGCGGGTTCCAGTGCTCGACGCGGAGGCCGGCGCGTGGAGGCGGCGACGCAGCGAGGCGCTCCGAGTCGCTGGTGCTGCGCACGAGCACTGGGGCGCGCGCGTATCAGCAGAGCGAGCACGAGGGCGCCCGGCTGCCCGCCTCGGGTCAGGTCAGCGGCGGCGATGGTGCTCGGCGGTGCGATTCGTCCTCGTGCGGTCGAGTCGGGCAGCGCTGTTCTCTGCGGCCGTAAGGACGTGCTCGCGCCCGGCCAGGAGCTGTTTCACCGCGGCGTATGCGGTCTTCCACTCGGGCGTATCCTTGAACAAGATGCCTTCGACGCGGGCCACCTCGTCGGCGTCCATGTCCGAGCCGGCCGCGGACTGGGTGTAGCTCCGAAACTGACGCGCATCTATGCGGGAATGCGGCGCGTCGGGAAGGCAACGACGTTGTCGATAGCGGTGACCTGAAGCTGGCAGGTGGCGGCGACGAGCGCCCAGGCGTGGTCGAAGCGCTCGCTCTGGGTCCACCCACGGACGGTCAGGATTCCCTGGCCGCCCTCCATCCCTTACGTCTTTACGGAACGGCGCCCCGGCGGCGGCTGGAGAGTATCGTCCTCCAGCAGCGGGGTCGTCCGCTCGGTTACGCCAGACGCGTGTGCATCTTGGGCGGCATGTTCGACGTTCAAGAAGTCATCGCGGCGGCCCCGCTCGGGGATCGTCGCCGCAACGCGCGCGCTGGAGATCGTCACCGCCCTCATCCAGGGCGGCGAGCAGCGCGCCGACGACGGCGTCCACGCGCCGGGCGAGGCGGGACCGTGGGCCCACACGATGGGCTGCTTCCGCTTCTACGACAACAACGCCTTGCCGCTGCCAGCCCTGTACGAGCCATGCCGGGAGGCGCTCGCGCGGTTGGTCCCGCCCGGTCGGCGGGCCTACGTCATCTGCGACGTCTCGCCCGTCGATTACTCCCATCACACGGCCAAGCACGACCGCATCCAGGTCGGCAACGAGCACGGCTTGGGCTACGAGTTGTTCAGCGCCCTGGTCGTCGATGACACGGGGCACCCGCTCGGGCCAGTGGCAGAGGAGGTCCACACAGCCGAGGGGTGCTTGTCCTCCGAGTCCACGACGCCGTTTCCTTTCGTCGACCACTACGAGTGAGCACCGGCGTGAAGATGGAGGCTTCTGGTGTCTGTTCTGATCACATTGCTTGAGGGACCAAGCAAGGACCCCCCCCGAGAACTTGGTGAAGTTCGACCGAAGGGGCTCCCCTCCGGGTGTCAAGGACCGGAGGTAGACGATGGTGGACGAAGTCGAGCTCGGCGGCGAGTTCTTCAGGCTGCTGGAGCAGGTGGATGAGGGGGTGGCGCGGCGAGTCGCGGCGGCGGGCTGCCCGAGGTGCGAAGGTCCGCTGCACCGTGGGGACTACGCCCGGAAGCCGCGGGGAGCCCTGATCGCGCGGGCGGGCGACACGTCGGTGGTGCGGTTCAGCTTGTGCTGTGGCCGCGAGGGGTGCCGCAAGCGTGCGACGCCGCCGTCGCTGCGCTTCCTCGGGAGGCGGGCGTACGTGGGGGTGGTGGTGATCGTGGCGAGCCTGGTCGCGCAGCGGCTCGGGACCGCGGAGGCGAGCCGGCCGGTGACGGGGGGCCCGGCGCGGACGACGCGGCGGTGGGTTGGGTGGTGGTGTGGGCCGTTCGTCCAGACGGAGGTGTTCCTCGCCGTCCGCGCGCGGTTGGTGGGGCTGGCGATCGGCGAGCTGCCGGCGTCGATCGTCGCCAAGCTGCCGGGCACGTGGCCGCAGCGGGTGCGTGCGGTCCTGGAGATTCTCGCGCCGCTGACGACGGGCTCGCTGCCTGCCGGATCACCTTTTCGGAGAGTCCTCGCCTGAGCGCGGCGCCCCGCAGAAGATGGTGTTCTGCGGGTTTTCCGCGGTGAGGTAGGTTTCTTCGCAGGGGACGACACCTGCTGTCGCTCGCCCGGAGGATCTCATGAGCCAAGACGAGCAGGCGCCGGCGCGCCTGCGATGGGCGCGTCTGCGCTTTTCGATCATCGGTCACCTGCTGGCCTCACCGCCGGAGCCCGGCGAGCTTGCTGGCCGCATCGACGAGCTCGCCGGGAAGTCGTGGAAGCACCCGACCACGGGCGAGGCGCTGCGCTTCTCGGGCAAGACGATCGAGCGCATGTACTACGCGGCGCGTGGGCAGGAGGACCCGCTCGGCGCGCTCGAGCGCAAGGTGCCCAAGCACGCGGGCACCCATCCGAGCGTCTCCCCCGCGTTGGCGGCGGCGCTGGGGTGCCAGTACCAGCAGCATCCGCGCTGGAGCTATCAGCTCCATCACGACAACCTCGCGGTCCTGGTGAAGCAGACGCCGACGCTGGGCCCGATGGCAAGCTCGCCGCGTCTCCAAGCTCCACGCCCGGATCGAGCGCACGCCGGGAGGCTTCGTGCTCGAGGATCTCGGGTCGAGCAACGGCACCTTCCTCGGCGGCCCCGGCGCCGGAGAGCCCGTCACGCAGGCCGCCCTCGCCTGCGACGAGCCGCTCCGTGTCGGCCACACGGTGCTCGCGCTGCTCCGCGACGGCGGTCCGATCCTCGAGCGCGCGCGGCTCGGCCCGCCCTGGCCCTTCGCGACGCTGTCCGCGCCCTTCGCGCGCGAGCTCGGCCGGCTGGAGCGGATCGCCGCCTCGACGCTCCCGCTGCTCCTGCTCGGCGAGACGGGGACGGGCAAGGAGGTCCTCGCGCGCGCCGTCCACGAGCGCTCGGGCCGCCCGGGCCCGTTCGTGGCCGTCAATTGCGGTGCGCTCCCTGCGAACCTCGTCGAGGCGCACCTCTTCGGCCACCTGAGGGGCGCGTTCTCGGGCGCGGTGCGCGACGAGCCCGGCTTCGTGCGCGGCGCCCACGATGGCACCCTCTTCCTCGACGAGATCGGCGATCTCCCGCCCCTCGCGCAGGCGAGCCTGCTCCGCGTGCTCCAGGAGGGCGAGGTCACGCCCGTCGGCGCGTTCCGCCCGGTCAAGGTCGACGCCCGGGTGGTGTCGGCGACGCACCACCCGCTGCTCGAGCGCGTGGCGTCGGGGGCGTTCCGCAGCGACCTCTTGGCGCGCCTCGCCGGCTTCTCGTTCCAGGTCCCGCCGCTGCGCCAGCGGCGCCTCGACGTCGGGGAGCTGCTCGCCTCGTTCTGTCGCGCCGGCGGCGCCGTGCGCGAGCTCCGCCTCGACGCGGCCCTGACGCTGCTCGCCCACGAGTACCCGATGAACGTGCGCCAGCTCCAGCAGGCGATCACCGCGGCCGCGCTCCTCGCCGACGACGGCGTCGTGCGGCTCGCCGATCTGCCCGCGTCCTTCGCCGAGCCCGACGCCGCCGCGCCGCTCGACGCCGCCGGAGCGCTCGACGACGCCGACGCCGCGCTCCGCGACGAGATCGCGGAGCGCCTCCGCGCGAACGGGAACAACCTCACCCACGTCGCCCGGGAGATGGGCAAGGCCCGCCAGCAAGTGCAGCGCTGGGTCAAGCGCTTCGGCCTCAAGGCGCGCTGAAGGCGGCTCACTGCGGCGCCCCGACGGCCGAGAGGGCCGACTCGGCCGCCCTTCACACCGCGCGCATCGAAAGCTCCTTCGCCGCCTCGACGAAGAGTCGCAGCGGCCCGGAGCGTTGCGCCTGGCTCGGGAAGTAGAGGAAGAAGCCGGGGACCGTGGGCGCGTAGGGCTCGAGCACGCGCAGGAGCCGCCCGTCGCGGAGCTGCTCGGTCACCATGGGCTCGAAGGCGTAGGCCAGCCCCAGGCCCTGCTCGGCCATGGTCGCGCAGAGCAGGCCGTCGTTGGTGACGACGCCCCCGCGGACCGGCACGCGCCAGGTCCGGCGGCCGCGCTCGAGCTCCCAGGCGTAGAGCGCGCCCGTGGTCGGCGATCGGAAGGTGAGGCACTCGTGGCGGAGGAGATCCTCGGGGCGCGCGGGCGCGCCGTGGCGCGCCAGGTAGCTCGGCGCGCCCACGACCACGTAGCGGAACGGGTCGGTGAGGCGCACCTGCACCATGTCGAGGTCGATGATCTCGCTGAGCCGCACCCCCGCGTCGAAGCCGTCGGCCACGATGTCCACGAGGCGGTCCTCGACGGCGACCTCGACCTCGATGCGCGGGTGACGCGCGCGGAAGGTGGGCAGCACCGGATCGATGACGAAGGGCATCGCCCCCCGCGGCACCGACAGCCGGACCCGGCCCACCACCTCGCCGGGCTCCGCCGAGGCCTCGTCGAAGGCGGCGAGCACCTGCCCCAGCGCCGGGCCGGCGCTCTCCACGAGGCGCCTCCCCGCGTCCGTGAGCGAGACGCTGCGCGTGGTGCGGGCCAGGAGCACGACGCGGAGCTGCTCCTCGAGCTGCCGCACCGCCTGGCTCATCGCCGCCCGGGAGACGCCGAGCTCGCGCGCCGCGCCGCTGAAGCTGCGCCGGCGCGCCACCGTGAGGAACGCCTGGAGCTGCTGGAAAGGAGCCGATCCCACGGGCCGGGAGGAGGCCGCGGAGGGCCCGGATTGTCAAGCGCCGGTTGACAGCCCGTCACGTGGATCGCGGCTACTCCAGCGCGCGCGCCGGGTGCATCGTTTGGTTGGTCGCAGGAGGCCACCAGCATGGACATCAAGCGAAGCGGCTCGCAGCCCTCCCAGAAGGGCCCGGCCGAGCATTTCACCGGCACCGTACGCATCGACCCGCTGTTCCAGCCGGTCCCGCCGGCGCACCGGCGGCGCGTACGTGACCTTCGAGCCGTGCGCGCGCAGCGACTGGCACACCCACCCGCTCGGCCAGACGCTCCTCGTCACCTCCGGGTGCGGCCTGCACCAGCGCTGGGGTGGGCCCATCGAGTGGATCCGCCCCGGCGACGTGGTCTCGGTGGGCCCGCACGAAAAGCACTGGCACGGCGCGTCGCCGACCACGGCGATGACGCACCTCGCGATCCAGGAAGTGCTCGACGGCAAGAGCGTGGACTGGCTCGAGAAGGTCACCGACGACCAGTACGGCGCCGGTCCTTCCGCGCCGCGCGCGTAGAGAAGAGAGCAGGCGGCAAGACCATGCGAGCAATCGTCCCGCTCGACCAGGTGGCCGAAGGCTACCGCGCGATGGACGAGCGCCGCGCCATCAAGACGCTCCTGCGCCCGTGAGGGCGTCCGACCCACTGCTCGACGGAGAGGAGACACCATGATTGCCAGACGTACGCTCGGACAGGGGCTCGAGGTTTCGGCCCTGGGCCTGGGCTGCATGGGATGAGCTTCGGCTACGGCCTGCCCGCCGATCCGAAGGAGATGCGCGCGCTGATCGCCGCGGCGGTCGAGCGCGGCGTCACGTTCTTCGACACCGCCGAGGTCTACGGCCCGCTCGTGAACGAGGATCTCGTCGGCGAGGCGCTGGCGCCGTTCCGCGGGCGCGTCGTCATCGCCACCAAGTTCGGCTTCGCGCCTGCGCAGGACGGCGAAGCGCGCTGGAGCCGCACGGACAGCCGACCGGCCCACATCCGGCGGGTGGTGGAGGGCTCGCTCCGGCGGCTCCGGATCGACGCCATCGATCTCTACTACCAGCACCGCGTGGACCCCGAGGTGCCGATCGAGGACGTCGCCGGCGCGGTGAAGGACCTCATCGCGGCCGGGAAGGTCAAGCACTTCGGGCTCTCGGAGGCGGGCGCCCAGACCATCCGCCGCGCGCACGCCGTCCAGCCGGTGACCGCGGTCCAGAGCGAGTACTCGCTCTGGCACCGCGCGCCGGAGGCCGAAGTGCTGCCGGTGCTCGAGGAGCTCGGCATTGGCTTCGTCCCGTTCAGCCCGCTCGGGAAGGGCTTCCTCACCGGTCGCATCGATGCCAGCACCACGTTTGCCCCGAACGACTTCCGCAACATCCTCCCGCGCTTCGAGCCGCAGGCACGCGAGGCGAACCAGGCGTTCGTCGGTCTCCTCGGCTCCGTCGCGGCGCGGAAAGGGGCCACACCCGCGCAGATCGCGCTCGCCTGGCTGCTGGCGCAGAGGCCCTGGATCGTGCCGATCCCGGGCACGACCAAGCTGTCGCGGCTGGAAGAGAACCTCGGCGGCGCGGGGATCGCGCTCACGCCGGACGATCTCCGCACGATCGACGCGGCTGCCTCCCAGCTCACGGCCCACGGCGCCCGGTATCCCGAGGCGCTGGAGCGGATGACCGGCCGATGAAGCGCTCCTGGCAGGTGTCGCCGCGCTCTGTGCCCAGACTGGAGGCCTCGTGCAAGATCACCGGACATTCCCCCCCGCAGCGACCCTCGAAGACGTGCGGGCTGTCTCGCCGGCGCTCGCCCGGTACACCGAAGGTATCCTCGCCGGCGATCTCTGGACGCGCCCCGGCCTGTCGCCGCGGGACCGCAGCGTGGTGACGCTCTCGGTCTTGATCGCGCGCAACCAGCCCGTCGAGATGGCTCACCACCTCGAGCTCGCGCTCGACAACGGCGTCACGGCCAGCGAGATCTCCGAGATCATCACCCACCTCGCGTTCTATTCCGGGTGGGGGAACGCCATGGCGGCCGTCGCGCCCGCCAGGGACACCTTCGCCCGGCGCGGCGTCGGCCCAGGGCAGCTCCCCCCAGCCACGGGGGAGCTGCTCCCGCTGGATCAGGCCGGGGAGGCGCAGCGCGCGGCGCGGGTCGAGGCGACCTTCGGCACGGTGGCGCCCGGTGTCGTGCAGTACACCACCAGCGTGCTGTTCCACGACCTCTGGCTGCGGCCGGGGCTGGCGCCGCGGGATCGAAGCCTGGTGACGGTCGTCGCCCTCGTCGCCGCTGGCCAGGTCGCCCAGCTCCCCTACCACCTCAACCGGGCCATGGATAACGGGCTGACGCCGGGGCAAGTGTCCGAGGTGCTCACGCACCTGGCCTTCTACACGGGCTGGCCCAGCGTCTTCACCAGCCTCCCGGTGGTGAAGGAGGTCCTCGAGAAACGAAAGGAGCCGCGTCCCGGCTGAACGATTTCTCGATAATCGAGGCGGGCTGCGCCCAGACGGTGACATGCCGTTGCGCACCCTCGTGCTCGCTGTCCTCCTCGCGTCCCTCCTCCCCGCCTGCCAGGGCTCGGTCACCGACGCCGCGCCGGCCGGGAGCACCGGAGCCTCCCGTGGGGCTGGCGGCGGCGTGACGTCGACCTCGTCGAGCGGAACGGGCGGCGCGGCCCCGTCGACCTGCACGTTCACGGTGAGCGGCGCGATCGACGCCACGGTGGTCAGCGCTCCGAGCTCACCCAGCGGCTACCCGGAGGTCTTCGCCTACCCTGAGGGGCTCACGTGCGCCAACATCGCGGGGGGCTTCGGCGACTTCGTGACCGTTGGCTTCGGATCGCTGCACGGCCCCGGGTCGTATGACTTGCCCGCCGGCGGGAGCTGGAGCGGTTACAACCACGATTCGTGTCCCGCGTCGGGATGCACCGACATCGAGAGCTTCAGCGGTGCGTCGCCGTCCTCGGGCTGCACCCTCGACCTCACGGTGGCCCCGGCGGCGTTCCAGGTGGGCGACCCGATCGCGGGCACCTTCGGCTGCCCGTTGCTGGTCGACGCCGCCGATCCCACGCGAGGTGTCTCGCTCGTGGGCTCCTTCTCCGCGGTGCTGAACCTGCCGCCGGAATGACGCGCGGGGCGACGGCCCGGAGGCCCGTGCAGCCAGCGGTCTATGCTCGAGTCCGTGCGCGCGTCGTGCCCTCGGCGACCTCCCGGGACCAGCGCCGGATGGCCTCCACCTCGACCGAGGGGACGCCGAGCGATTCGAGGAAATCCTGGTGCGCCTCGGGCGCCTGCGCCTCGAACACCGCGTGCCAGCGCGCCATGGCGTCGTCGTCGAGCCCCACGGCGCGCAGCAGGGCGGTCCAGCGCTCCTTGTTCATGACCCGCGTCCGCTTGAGCGCGTCCTCCTGGGAGAGGAGCCGCACGAGGAGCTGCTGCTGCTCGCGCAGTCCGGCGATCTCGCGGTTCAGCTCGAGGAGACGCCGCTCCAGCGTGGCCGCGCGCCCCTTGCCCTTGCCATCGAGGAGGCGCGCGATGGCGGCAAGCGGGAGACCGGCCTTGCGGTAGGTGCAGATCAGGTCGAGTCGCTCTGCCTCGGGCGCGCCGTAATACCGGTAGCCGGCGGTGCTGCGGTGCCGGGGCGCGAGCAGGCCGAGAGACTCGTAGTAGAGCAACGTGCTGCGCGAGATGCCGCAGCGCCGCGCGAGCTGGGTGACCGAGTATCGTTCGTTCATGAGGATTGCCGGGAGGCGTGCCAGAGGACTGTCCGCTTGCCAATCCGAGCCGCGGTCGCGATTCACGGCACAGGCAGCGGCTCCCTGTCTGGTAACACGAAGCTGCGCCTCCCGTGGGCGCTCCCGAGGAGCTCGTCGCTGTAGTGGCGGCGCAAGACGCCGCGGGCATCCTCGACGAGGTCCGTGTTCTCGGTCAGGAAGGCCTCGAACGCGCAGGCGCGATCGGCGGCGCCGCGGGCGTGCATGATCCGCAGGAGGGCCTCGGTCTGGGTGCGATTGTACCTGGTGGCCGCGCCGAGGTGCTCGGCGAAGGCGCGGATGCCGTCGCACGTGCGGGCGATCGCCTCCTCGAGCGGATGGCGCTGGAGGTGGATCCAGGCGGCGCGCAGGTGCCTGCGGTGGTCGAACTCCCGGGGTGGCAGGGTGAGGGCAGAGAGGGCAGAGAGGATCTCGTCGTCGGAGAGGTAGGGGGCCGCGGTGCGCATGAAGTGGAGCCTGAACCCGCAAGCCGTAGACAGGTCAAGCGCTGGCCGACCCTCGCGCTTCCGATGTGACGGTCACCGTCGATCCCCGTTCTTCCTCCGCGACGTCGCCATCAGCACCGTGCTGTTCGTCCGCCGCGAGGGCGATCCGGCCACGGAGTGAGCCGCTCCGCGATCACGCTGCTCCGCCGCCCGGCGACGCGCGCGCATCCTGGCGGAAAAGGACGTAGGGCTCCCGCTCCGCCACGGGGGCTCCGACAGGCTATCAACCTGCGGTCGCGAGCAAGATGACCCCGCCCGGCGGGCCCGCCTTGGCTCCGACCACCGTCGCCACGTCGAGGAGGACGCCGCCGAGGCGGGTGAGCTCCTCGGCCAGGTCGTCGTTCGCGGGCGGCGGCGTCGTGCTCGGAACGAGGCCGGGGACCTCGGCGAGGAAGGCGCCGGCGCGGACGGCCTGCTGTCGAAGGGCGAGGACCCGGAGCTCCTCGTCCATCAGGCGATCGTCGGGGGAGCAGAGGGCTCGGATGGAGGGGAGAACGGGCGTGAGCATGGTGGGGAACCTCGCGGGGGCTGGTGGCTACGCGGCACCTCTCAGCAAGCGCGAGGCCAGGGCGCAGGAGGGCGCGCGGCGCGGAGGCCGCGCGTGAGCGCCGGGCATCACCAGTGCCGTTGCTCCCCACCTGTGGCGCCCTTGTAGCGGCGCGGCCTGCTGGAAAGCGCACCCGGGCGACGACCCCGCGCTGGTGAGGCCGGGTACGATTCGTGAAGAGAGCCGGTGCATGAAGAATCATCGGATCGGGGTGCTCATGATCGGCACCATCCTCGCCGTGGGCGCCGCCGGGTGGGTCGTCTACGGCACGGCGCCAGAGCCCGCCGCGGCTGGGATGCGTGCGTCAGCGGGCGATCCGGCGGTCGGGCAGGCTGCCGAGGACGGCTCGGCGCTTTACGCCGCCCACTGCGCGAGCTGCCACGGCGACACCAAGAAGGGCAGCTCGGCGGCGGCCACGCAGAGCGCCATCGCCGCCAACACGGGCGAGATGGGCGCGCTGAAGTTCCTCACGCCGGCGCAGCTCGCGGCCATCGCGGCGGGGCGGTAGGTCGTTGGCGCAGCGTCAGGACGTCCGGCAGATCGCGCGGAGCGCGGAGTCGCTCGGCTTCGATCCACTCGCGTTCGAGCTGTTCTTCGCGGCGGCGCGGCTCGAGTCCGGGATCCCCGTCGAGACGATCCGCCGCGAGCTTGCGGAGACCGCAGCCTCGGTCCCCGAGCACGAGGCTCGGTTCTACCGGCGGGCCGTGAGATCGCTCGCCACCGCGGCGACGTCGGTGAGCTGAGGCGAACTGCAGCGGGCACCTCGACCCCGCCGCGGATCGCCGTGGCGCCCGGGGTCGGGATCAAGATCCTCCCGATTCCGACCCCAGGCGGTCGCCGCTACCACGAGATGGCGCCCTGACCGTCGGCCGCTCGAACGCCCTTGCGTGGCTCCGCGCGGGCCCCTACCGACTTCAGCACGGAGACCTCGCCATGATCCCCAGCCCGTCGTCTCTCGATGTCGCGTCCCCCATGGACCCCCAGACCGCCGGCTTCGCCTCCCTGGCGAGCGCCGGCGGCATCCCCCTCGAACACTCCCCATCGCTCGCGCTGGTCTTGCTGCTCGCACAGCTCCGCGACAGCGGCGACGAGATCCCCCCGGGGCCGCACGACGCGCTGCCGGAGCGGGTGCACCACCTGCTCCACCTGGTCACCGCACGCGTGGAGGTGGGGGGGCCGCCGGCCCACGCGCCGGACGAGGCGAACCTGGCCGCCTTCCTCGCCGCCATCCCTCTCGACTGGGCGCGCCTCACCCGCGCCATCGAGCGCGACGTGGACGACGGACACGACGCCTTCTTCGCGGAGCTCTCCGCCCAGCTGGACGTCGCCCTGAACGACGGGGCGAGCGCCTGAGCGCTGCCTGGTGATGGGCGAGACTTCCTGGAGGAGGGGGCGGCGGTCTCGCGATCACCCGCGTAGGCGCCATGGAGGACCAGCGCGAGCGGCGCCTCGCCCTGGAACCGCTCCAGGCCGTACCCGACACCGCGCGTGATGCGCCACAGCCGCACGTAGCGGCGCGAGCGCGGCGTCGTAGAACGCCGCCGCACGATCCAGGTCAGCGACACCCGGCGAGAGGTGGTCGAAGATCACCTGCAGATCCTACCCACCGGTACGTCCGCTGTCGAGGTGGAGTCCCTGGCTCAGCGCCACCAGAACAGGGCCACGATGAAGAACACCTCGAAGAGCATCAGCCCCCAGAGCATGTCTCCGCCTCTCCCCCAGGCCTGGTGATCGAACGCCGCCGCGTTGCCGGCGCTCGTCGCGGACTCCATGCGACGCCGCTGGATGTAGGTCGGATAAGGCGCTCCCCATCCCCGGTATCCCCAGCCGTAGCCGACGGGCAGGAGCAGGAGGAGCATCATCACCGACCAGAACCACCACATGTACATGAACGGAAACATGATAACAGTCCTTCCATCCGTGGAGGTCAGGTCCGCTTCTTCGCCGCGGCGAGCGCCTGCTCGAGGTCGGTGAACCCGGCGTGGATGGAGCGCTTGATGGACTCGAGATCGTCGGCGCTGCAGTGGTCGAGGTCGCGGATGCTCATCCGCACGACCGCCGACTTGGCCTGGAGCCCCTCCAGGACGCCGGTCGCCTCGGTCGTCGAGAGCGCCTTCTCCAGCTTGGGCCGTAGCGCTGCGACGTCGACGTCGAGCCCGTCGAGCTTCCGCGCGGAGTCCGCGCTGGCCTGGTTGCGAGCCTGCCAGAGGGCCTGGCTTGCCTCGTTGTCCTTGCGATCCGCGGTCAGCTCGGCCTCGCCCATCTTCTTCTCGGCGTTGCGGGCGAGGCGAGCCACGTCGTCGTTGGCCTTCAGCTGGACGTCCAGCGCCTTGTCCACCGTGGTGTCCGCGATCTGGGTCACCTTCTGGTCGGCGACGCGCCGGGCCTCGTCGGCGTCCTTGGCCTTGTCCTGGGGTGATTCGCAGCCGACGAGGGCCACGGCGGCGAGGACGAACAGCGTCTGTGCGATCGACATGATGATCTCTCCTTGAACGTCGTCGCTGCAGAGCAGCCCCCGTGCCACGGCCGTCGAGAGGGCGCGCGGCCCGTCGCGGCCAGCCTCGCGTCCGCGCGATGTTGTGAATTGTCACATCTGTGGCGTGGCGGCTGCGCCGGCAGAAGCTCGTCGACGACATGCCTGCACGTGGGTCGGGATGGCCTTCGACAGCGGGGGTGGGTCGTGACACGCTCCGCGCCCCATGGACCCCGCACCCGAGCACCCTCACCGGCACGAGCAACCTCACGCCCCTTCCCGGGGGCACGGGCACTCGCACGACCGCGGCTGGGCCGGGGTCGTGCGCTACGCGCGCTTGCTGCCGGTGATGTGGCGGTCCGAGGTCAGCACCGCGGTGGTCGCCCTCGCGGCCCCGGTGCGTGGGGAGCGCGTCGTCGACCTCGGCTCGGGCATGGGGCCCGCCACCGTGGAGGCCGCACGTCGCGGGGCGTCCGTCGTGGCCGTCGATCCGACGCCGTTCATGCGGCACCTCCTCAGCGTCCGCCGCCTCGCCCAGCGGGCCCGGAGAGGCATCTCGGTGGTCGACGGCGCCGCGGAGGCCATCCCGGTCGTCGACGGCAGCATCGACGCGCTCTGGTCGGTCAACAGCATGCACCACTGGACGGACCTCGCTCGCGCCCTGGGTGAAATCCACCGGGTGCTGCGCCCCGGGGGGCGCCTGGTGCTGGTCGACGAAGACTTCGACAATCCCGCGCACCCTTTTCATGCGGCGCTGCAGCGACGCCGCGCCGGGCACGGCCATCCCTTCGAGGCCATCGACCCCGTCGACGTCGCCGGGCGGCTGCGGCGGCTGGGATTCGAGTCGGTCCACGGCGCGCTGGAGCCGATGGCGGGGCGACCCGCCAAGGTCGTGCGCGGCAGCAAGGGCTGAGCCCGGTTCTTGCTTGGTCGCCTTCTGACGCCAGGAGGCGACCCATGAAGAATGCCTACGCGACCACTCTGACCCACGGCGACGCCTATGCCCCCGGCGTCGAGGCCCTCGGCCGCTCCCTCAAGGCGACCGGCACCCACGAGGCCATGGTGGTCATGGTCACCCCGGACGTGTCCCTCCCCGCGCGCAATCGGTTCGCCGAGGCGGGGTGGATCGTGCGCGACATCGAGCCGGTGAAGAACCCCCTGCCTGCCGGTGAGCAGCTCTTCCCGCGCTTCGAGGCCACCTTCACCAAGCTGCGCGCCTGGGAGCTCGACGAGTTCGACAAGGTCGTGCTCCTCGACGCCGACATGATCGTCCTCCGCGACCTCGGCGATCTCTTCGACCGGCCCGAGCTCTCCGCGGCGCCCGACTTCATGCGGCCCGACCGGTTCAACTCGGGGGCGATGGTCCTCGAGCCGTCGCGCGACAAGCTCGCGCGCATGCTCCAGCAACTCGCGGCCTCGCCCACCTACGACGGGGGCGATCAGGGCTTTCTCAACACCTTCTTCGGGGACTGGTACTCGGGCCCCGCCGACCGCCGGCTGCCCACCTGGTACAACCTCCCCAACTTCATCTACCAGTTCATGCTCGCGCACCCGACGCTCCACGCCGAGGTCGAGCGGGAAGCGAAGGTCGTCCACTACCTGGTGCAGAAGCCCTGGGAGGCTGCGCCGCTGGTGACCGGCGGCTCCGAGCTGTGGTGGACGGCGTACCTGGGCGGCCATCCCGAGCTCGACAGCTCGTGGAAGCGCCACGTGCACACCGCCGAGGACGGCGCGTTCGATCGGGCCGTCGCGATCGTCACCGGCTGAGCGGCGCCGTTCCCACCGCCTCCGAGGAGATCCCATGAAGACGACTCATGCACTGCTGATGGCCTCTCTGCTGCTCGCGGCGATCGCGGCGCCCGCCGACGCGGGGAGCAGCGCGCCCCTCCTCGTGTGTACCAAGGGTCCCGCCGGCCAGCGGTTCCACGTCCAGGTGACCATGCCCGCGCACGTCGAAGCCGGCGCGATCTACACGGTCCGCATCGACGGCGTGGGCTCGGGCACGGTCACCCACTTCGGGCTCAACTACATCCACGACATGACGGTCGACTACGCGCTCCCGGCGGGCGCCTTCGTCCCTGGCTCGGCCCAGCTCGTCGCGGGTACCGGCACGGCCAACGTCGTCGAGGGAGCCAGCCTCTCCTATGGAGCTGACGTTCTGGAGGTGGTGCTGCCCGGCAAGGTGAAGGACGGCTCCAGCTACACGCCACCGAGCCTCCAGTTCCAGCTCCGGGCGACCGGAGCCCCCGGATCGCCTGCGGTGCTCTCGTTTCGTGACTTCACCTTGAAGGCAAACGCGATCGTGGTCGGCGACGTCGACGTCTCCTGCGCTTCGACGCCGAGTCCTTATCCGATCGGGACCACGCTCATCGCGATGCCCGCTCGAGCGGCCCTCCCGTGACGGCACGTCCGGCCCGCTTCGACGCAGACGCCACGATGCGTGGCGGGCATGCGCCACAGCAGCGGACCGGGGGGGCGCATTTCCCGCCAGTCGTCATGGATCTGCCCCGCTCGAATACCGGCACACCTCGTGCTCTGGCGGACCATCACAGCCAGCCATCCCGGAGAGGACGGCGGGTTGCCAGAAAGTGACGACATGACCTACCAAAGCGTCAACCCGTTCGACGGGAAGACCCTGAAGACGTTCGACGAGCTCACCAACGCCCAGCTTGAGATGGCCCTCGAGACCGCCGAGAAGTGCTTCGAGACCTGGCGGCATACGACCTTCGCCCACCGGGCCAAGGTGGTCGCCAAGGCCGCGGCGCTCATGCACGCCCACGTGGACGAGTTCGCCCGACCGGTTACGCTGGAGATGGGCAAGCTCATCGACCAGGCCCGCGGCGAGGTCGTGCTCAGCGCCGACATCATCGAGTACTACGCCACGAATGCCGAGCGCTTCCTGGCGCCGCAGCGCCTCGAGCCGACCTCGGGTGAGGCGCACATCGAGAGCACCCCGTTCGGCGTGCTCTTCGGCGTCGAGCCCTGGAATTTTCCCTACTACCAGCTCGCGCGCTTCGCCGCGCCCAACCTGATGGCGGGCAACGTCGTCATGGTGAAGCACGCCGGGTGCGTCCCCCAGTGCGCCATCGCCTTCGAGAAGCTGTGGCGGGACGCGGGGGCGCCGCCGGGCGCCTACACCAACCTCTTGATCTCCTATGATCAGGTCAACCGCGTCATCGACGATCCGCGCATCAAGGGCGTCGCGCTCACCGGCAGCGTCGAGGCCGGGAAGATCGTGGCCGGCCGGGCTGGGCAGAACCTCAAGAAGTCGACGATGGAGCTCGGCGGCAGCGACGCCTTCATCGTGCTCGAGGACGCCGATCTCGACAAGACGGTGAAGTGGGCCGTCTGGGGCAAGATGAACAACACCGGCCAGTGCTGCGTGGCGGCGAAGCGCTTCATCGTCGTCGAGTCGCTCGCCGACCGCTTCCTCGAGAAGTTCAAGGCCGCGCTCTCGGCGCTCCAGCCCGGAGACCCGATGGACGCGGCGACGACCCTCGGCCCGCTCTCCACCGAGGGGGCGCTGGTGAAGCTGCTCGACCAGGTCGGTCGGGCGGTCAAGAGCGGGGCCACGCTGGTGATGGGCGGCCGGCGGGTCGATCGCCCGGGCGCGTTCATGGCGCCGACCATCCTCACCAACATCAAGCCGGAGAACCCCGCCTACCGCGAGGAGTTCTTCGGGCCGGTGGCGCTCTTCTTCCGGGTCAAGAACGAGGACGAGGCGGTGACGCTCGCCAACGACTCGGAGTTCGGCCTGGGAGGCTGCGTCTTCACCCGCGACGTCGCCCGCGGCAAGCGCGTCGCGAGCCGCGTCGACACCGGGATGATGTTCGTCAATCACCCCACCTGGACGACACCGGACCTGCCCTTCGGCGGCATCAAGAACTCGGGCTACGGCCGCGAGCTCTCCAGCCTGGGAATCCAGGAGTTCGTGAACAAGAAGCTGGTCCGGGTCTCCTCGATCGACGCGCCGGCCTAGGCGCGGCTGGTCGTCCGACCACACATGGCTCGTCGTCGAGCGCCCGGCCCTGCCGGGAGCTCGGCGTCGACGCCGTTCCCCCGTTCCCTGCGAGACCCCATGTACATCAACATCGCCGTCCTCAAGGAAGCCCGGCCGCACGAGCGGCGCGTGGCGCTGGTGCCCTCCATCGCCGCCAAGCTGATCAAGCTGGGCGGGAGGCTGCACATGCAGTCGGGCGTCCATGGACGCGCTCTCGAGTCAGGCCGCGCTCTCCGGCTACTATGCGGTGCAGCTCGGCTCGACCCACCTCGCCCGCATCCTGCCGAAGATGACCATGGCCGCGGGCGCGATCGGGCCGGCCAAGGTGCTGGTGCTGGGCCTCGGGGTCGCCGGCCTGGAGGCGCTCGCGACCGCTCATCGCCTCGGCGCCGTCGTCACCGGCTACGACGTGCGGCCGGAGACCCAGGAGCAGGCGCTCTCCCTGGGCGCGAAGTTCGTCGAGACCGGCGTGGAGGCGCGCGGCAAGGGCGGTTATGCCCGGGAGCTCTCGGCGGAGGAGAACGCCAGGGTCGCGGCCGTGCTCACCCAGCACATCCAGGAGTCGGACCTCGTCATCACCACGGCCGCCGTCCCGGGCCGGCCTTCGCCGAAGCTCATCAGCAAGGCGCAGGTGGCCGGGATGAAGGCGGGGGCGGTGATCGTCGATCTCTCCGCCACCGGCGGCGGCAACTGCGAGGACACCCGCCCCGGCGAGACGGCGCAGATCGGCGGGGTGACCATCGTGGCCCCGCTCAACGTGCCCGCGATGCTGGGCGAGGACGCCAGCGCGCTCTATGCGAGCAATCAATACCACTTGCTCGCCCTGATGATGAAGAACAACGTCATCGAGCTCGACTGGAGCGACGAGGTCCTGGAGAAGACGGCCCTCACCCACGCCGGCGAGCTCAAGGGCGGCAAGGACGTGCCGCTGGCCGCCCCGGTCGACAAGGCCCGGAAGCACGGGGGCACCCGCCACCCGTCGAGCCCGAGCGGGGGGGCGTCATGAGCTCTCAGATCACCAACCCGACCTTCGTCGCCCTGACCATCTTCATGCTCGCCGCCTTCACCGGCTGGGTGATCATCGGTCGCGTGCCGGCGATCCTGCACACCCCCCTGATGTCGGGATCCGACTTCGTTCACGGCATCGTCGTGGTAGGCGGGCTCTTCGCGCTCCTCAACGCGACCACGGCGATCGAGCAAGCGTTCGGGTTCCTCGCGGTGCTCTTCGGCGCGGGCAACGCCGCGGGGGGCTACGCCGTCACCGAGCGAATGCTGGCGATGTTCCAGCCGAGTGGCCACCCCGCGCGCCACGCCAGGCGCAGCGGCCCCCGGCCGGTCCACGCGAGGAAGGGTCGATAGCCGAGATGCTTGCGATGATTCCGCAATTGATTATCGGCGTGACCGATCTCGCCGCGGCGTTTCTCTTCCTGTACGGACTGAAGAGGATGTCCTCGCCGGTCACGGCGCCCTCCGGGATCTTCGTCGCCGGGGTGGGCATGCTCGTCGCCATCCTGGCGAGCTTCCTCTACGTCTTTGGCGTCAGCGCGGCTGCCAGACCTCACCTGGGGATCAACGTCGGCCTCGCTCTGATCGCCCTCGTCCTCGGCGGCGGCGCCGCCTGGTGGAGTGGCAAGAAGGCGGCGATGACGTCGATGCCGCAGATGGTCGCTCTCTACAACGGCATGGGCGGCGGCGCTGCCGCGGCGATCGCCGCGGTGGAGCTCTTCGGCGACAAGACCCGGGGGGCGACCCAGCTCGTCGTGACCCTGGTGGGCGCGCTGATCGGCGCGGTCTCGCTCTCGGGCTCGTTGATCGCCTGGGCCAAGCTCGAGGGAATCCTCCACAAGCCGCTCCGGGTGAGGGGCCAGCAGGTCGTGAACGGCCTGGTCATGCTGTGGACCCTCGCCCTGGGCGGCTACCTCGTCTTCGCCGCCGCGAGCGGCCGAGCCCCGCTGATGTCGCTTCCCCTCGCGATCGGTCTGTTCTTCGGCTCCGCGCTGCTCTTCGGCGTCCTGATGACGCTCCCCATCGGCGGCGCCGACATGCCCGTGGTGATCTCGATCTACAACGCATGCACCGGCCTCGCGGTCGGCCTCGAGGGGTTCGTGCTCGGGACCCCGGCGCTGATGATCGCCGGCATGGTGGTCGGCGCCGCCGGCCTCTTCCTGACCTTGCTCATGGCCAAGGCCATGAACCGCTCGGTCGGCAATGTCCTCTTCACCAACTTCGGCGGCGCCAAGAAGCACGCGCAGGGCGACGTCAAAGGTAGCCTCAAGCCGGTCGACGCGGGCGACGCGGGCATCTTCATGCGCTATGCAGGCTCGGTCATCATCGTGCCGGGCTACGGCCTGGCCGTCGCCCAGGCCGAGCAGAAGCTCTACGAGCTCGTGAAGCTGCTGCAAGCGGCGGGCGTCTCGGTCCGGTTCGCGGTCCACCCGGTGGCCGGGCGCATGCCTGGCCAGATGGACGTCCTGCTGGCCGAGGCGGGGGTCCCCTACGACCTGATCTTCCAGCTCGACGACATCAACGACGACTTCAAGACCTGCGACGTGGCGCTGGTCATCGGCGCCAACGACGTCGTCAATCCCGCCGCACGCACCGACAAGTCCTCACCCCTCTATGGCATGCCCATCCTCGACGCCGATCAGGCCAAGAAGGTCTACGTGGTCAAGCGGGGCGAGGGCAAGGGGTACGCCGACATCGTGAACGGGCTCTTCTATGCCGACAACTGCAACATGGTCTACGGCGACGCCCGAGCCGTGCTGGTGAAGATGATCGAGGCCGTGCGGTCGGTCGAGTCCTCCACCGCAGCCTGATTGGCACCCTTGACGGCGACGGAGGCGGACCGATGACGACCGAAGGGATGGACGGGCGGGCGGCGTTGTTCGATGTGCTGCGGATGGGGGAGGCTCTCCGGCTTACGGTCGCCGGCGGCACGCCCGCCCGCGAGCTGGTGGAGCGCGCGGGCGCGGCGGTCGCGCGCGTGGTGGTGCGGCGCTGGCCCGCCCGTGCCGTGGCCGTGCTCTGCGGGCCGGGCAACGACGGCGCCGTGGGCTTCGTCGCGGCTCGGCAGCTCGCCGAGGCTGGCTGGCCCGTCAAGGTCGCCCTGCTCGGCCCACCGGACCGTCAGACGGAGGAGGCCCGTCAGCACGCGGCCGGGTGGCTCGGGCCGGTCGAGCCCTTGACGCCCGCGGTGCTCGACGGCTCGCCGCTGGTCGTGGACGCCCTCTTCGGATCGGGGCTGAACCGGGCGCTCGCCGGCTCCGCCGCGGAGACCCTGTCGGCCGCGGCCAGGAGGGGGCTCGTGATCGTCGCCGTCGACGCCCCGAGCGGCCTGATGGAGGACACCGGGGAGTCGCTCGGCGCGGTGGGTGCGGCCGTCACCGTCACGTTCGCTCACAAGAGGCCAGGGCACCTGCTCCTGCCCGGCCGACGCCTCTGCGGCGAGGTCGTCGTCGCCGACATCGGCGTCCCTGCCGCGGTGCTCGCGCAGGTCCACCCGGACACCTTCGAGAACGGGCCGAGCCTGTGGAGCGCGGCCCTGGCCCGGCCGCGTGACGACGGCAACAAATACACCCGCGGCCACGCCCTGATCTACGGAGGCTACCCGATGACCGGCGCCGCCCGCATGGCGGCCCGCGCCGCCGCCCGCGCCGGCGCTGGACTGACGACGATCGCGATCCCGGAGATCGCCCTGCCCATCTACGCCGCCGCGCTGACCAGCATCATGGTTCATCCGCTCTCCGCGCCGGGAGATTTCGACCACCTGCTCGAGGATCGTCGCTTCTCCGCGCTCCTGATCGGCCCCGGCGCCGGGGTAGGGGAGGGGACTCGCGCCCGGGTGCGAGCCATGCTCGGTACCCGGAGGCCGACGTTGCTCGATGCGGACGCGCTGACGGCCTTCCAGGACGACCCCTCGTCGCTCGATCGCGCCATCGCAGGCCCCTGCGTCCTGACGCCCCACGACGGGGAGTTCCGTCGCCTGTTCGATCCGAGCGGCGACAAGCTCACGCGCACCCGCGCCGCGGCGCGCCGCAGCGGCGCCGTCGTCGTGTTGAAGGGCGGAGACACGGTCATCGCCGCGCCGGACGGGCGAGCGATCATCAACGCCAATGCGCCGCCGACGCTGGCCACCGCGGGGGCGGGCGACGTCCTCGGCGGGATCGTGCTCGGGCTCCTCGCGCAGGGCATGGATGCCTTCCTGGCCGCGGCTGCCGCCGTGTGGATGCACGGCGCGGCGGCCTCCGCGTTCGGCCCGGGCCTCCTCGCCGAGGATCTGCCGGACCTGCTGCCGGGCGTGCTGCGACGCCTCGAGGGCTCGGGCTGGCCTGGTGAGGGCGGTCTCCCTTGAGCCCCGAACACCAACCGCGATCGTGGGCCTCCCGCGGCGCCGGAGAACGTCATGCATGCGATGGTGCTGAAGAAGATCGGGGCGCCTCTGGAGTGGACCGAGCTGGCCGATCGAGGGCCGGGGCCGGGGGAGATCCGCGTGGACGTGGCCGCCTGCGGTGTCTGCCGCACGGACCTGCACGTCGTCGACGGTGAGCTGCCCGATCCGCAGGTGCCGATCATTCCCGGACACGAGATCGTCGGCCGGGTCTCTGCGGTCGGGGCCGGTGTCGTGGGGTTGCGCGTGGGTGAGCGCGTCGGTGTTCCATGGCTGGGCCACACCTGCGGTGTCTGCCCGTATTGCCGGGAGGGCCGAGAGAACCTGTGCGACCAGCCCATCTTCACCGGGTTCACGCGCGACGGAGGCTTCGCGACGGCGACGATCGCCGACGCCCGGTTCGCCTTCCCTCTCGGCGAGGTGGGCGCCGACGTGGCGCTCGCACCCCTGCTGTGCGCGGGGCTGATCGGTTGGCGCTCCCTGGTGATCGCCGGCGCAGGCAAGAAGCTCGGGCTCTACGGCTTCGGCGCCGCAGCTCACATCGTGGCGCAGGTGGCGATCGGGCAGGGGCGCTCGGTGTTCGCCTTCACGCGCCCTGGCGACGTTGCCGCCCAGGCCTTCGCCCGGAGCCTCGGCGTGACGTGGGCTGGCGGCTCCGACGAGCTGCCCCCCACGCAGCTCGACGCGGCCATTCTCTTTGCGACCGCCGGCGACCTGGTGCCGCGGGCGCTGGCGGCGGTCCGCAAGGGCGGGCGCGTCGTCTGCGCGGGGATCCACATGACCGACATCCCCAGCTTCCCTTACCGGCTCCTGTGGGAGGAGCGGCAGGTCGTGTCGGTCGCCAACCTCACGCGGCAGGACGGCCTCGATTTCCTGCGGCTCGTGCCCGAGGTCGGCGTGGTGGTCAAGACCACGCCCTATCCGCTCGCCCAGGCCAACCGCGCCCTCGCCGATCTGCGCGCCGGCCGGTTCGAGGGCGCGGCCGTCCTGGTGCCTTGACGCTTGACTCGGCGAAGGCACTTGCCGGCACCATCGCCGGGGCGGCCCACTCGCGGTGCCGACCCGACGAAAGAAGACCCATGACACCTCGCGCCATCCTCTGGGCCTCCACGCTGGCGACCGTCGCCGCCGCCGCCGCATGCGGTGGCGGTGGCAAGACGACCACCGGCACCGCCGCGTCCGGCAGCGGAGGCGGCGCGGCCACGACCGGCACCGCGGGAGGCACCGCGACCGGCGGCGCGACCACGACCAGCAGCTCGGGAGGCAGCGCGGCCGGCGGCGCCGACGCCGGGGTCGACGCGGGGCGCAATCTCTCCACGGACCCGGCGCTCTTCTTCGGCGCGAGCCGCTGCGCCGAGGCCAACGTGCAGCTCTGCGAAGACTTCGAGACCGGCGTGCTCGACACCACCACTTGGACGGTGAACGGCGACACACCCGTCATCGACGGCATCCACGCGGCGCGCGGGAGCAAGGCGCTCCACATCACCAAGACCGGGAACGGCGCCTCCTACATCCGCGAGAGTAAGACCTTCCCCGCCGTCGCCGACACCTACTACGGGCGCATGTTCGCCTGGTTCGACAAGATCCCCACCACCGCGAGCATGACCTACGCCCACTGGACCTTCGTCGCCGCCTCCGGCACGGGGGTGCAGGGGGAGATCCGGCTGAGCGGGCAGCTCCAGAACGGGCTCAACCACTTCGGTGTGGGCACGGACAGCGGCTCCTCCGACGGCGGCACCGGGGACTGGACCAACTCCGACGACGACCCCAAGGGCAACCCCATGGCCGTGCCCACCGGGAGCTGGGTCTGCATCGAGTGGATGCACAAGGGCGACACCAACGAGACGCGCTTCTGGTGGGACGCCACCGAGCACCCCTCGCTCTACACCTCGGCGACGATGCACGGCGGCAACACCAACCCCTACGATCTACCGCAGTTCACCAGCGTGTGGATGGGGTGGCAGGAGTACCAGACGAGCACCGAGCCGTTCGAGATGTGGATCGACGAGATCGCCATCGACAAGGATCGCATCGGCTGCGTGCTGTGACGGGAGCGCCGTCGGCGGAGTCTGTGCTTCGCATGCCGCGCCCGCGTCAGTCGTTGCGGACGAAGTCGGCCTTGAACGACACCGCCAGCGCCAGCCCCTCCGCGGTGATGCGCCGCTTGCCCCAGGAGACCCCGATGTCCAGCGAGGCGATCGACGCGAGCAGGTCGCCGATGGGGGCCGAATAGGTGAGCGTCCGGGTGAAGTTCCACGAGAGCTTCTTGCTCTCCAGCTCGGCGTTCACCTTGCGGAGGACCGCCGATTCGATGACCGACGGGACGCCGCGGATGTCGACGTCCTCGATCTCGACGTGGAAATCGAGCGTGTGCCCGTTTCCGTGCTCCACCACGTCGGGCCGCAGCAGCAGGCTGAGCGTCTTCACCGTGAGCGTGGGGCTCACGCCCACGATCTCCCACTTGAGCTCCGCGGGGCACGAGACCCGCAAGCCCACGTCGGCGACCAGGTCCACCTCGGTCGCGCGGC
>Ga0302267_10000731_pt1 | contig 43760 bp, 36 predicted proteins | sample III_Bog_E1_3_FD_194555 | JGI IMG/M metagenome (GOLD analysis project Ga0302267, IMG submission 194555) | Peat permafrost microbial communities from Stordalen Mire near Abisko, Sweden - III_Bog_E1_3 | ecosystem: Environmental > Terrestrial > Soil > Wetlands > Peat | place: Sweden: Abisko...
CGGCCACGACCCTGACCCGAGTCGGGAACCCGGACCACCACCCCGTCCGCACCCCCGCTCAGATGCCGAGCAGCTCCTTCAGATGCACCAGGAAGCGACGGCTCACCGGGACCTGCTTGCCGGAGCGGGTCTTGAGCAGGGCGGTGGAAGGGTCCTGGCGGATGATCTCGTCGATCTGGCGGATGTTGACCAGGAATTGCTTGTGGCAACGCACCAGGTGATTGGTCTTGGCCTCGAGCACCGTGAGGGTGAGTTCGGTGAGGTACTCGCCCTTGGAAGTCACCACATGCACGCCCATCCCCGAGGAGCGGACAAACTCCACCTCCGAGGTGTCGACCAGCTTGATGCTCTGGGACCCCATGCAGGGGATCCGCTCGATGACCGGGCTGTCGTACTTGGGGCGCCGCCCTTCGCCCATGAACCGTTTCAGTCGCACGATGGCCCGGGCCAGCCGCTCGGGCTGGACTGGCTTGAGCAGGTAATCGATGGCGTTCTTCTCGAAAGCCTGGATCGCATAGTCGTCGAAGGCGGTGACGAAGACCACGCACGGCATGATCTCTTCGTCGATCATGCTCAGCATCTTCAGGCCGTCCAACTTGGGCATCTGAATATCCAGGAACAGCACATCCGGACGGGTATTCCGGATGGTGCGGATGGCCTGGATCGCGTTGCCGCACGTCCCCACCACGGTGAATTCGCCGGTTTCCACCAGGAGCGCTTCCAGCTCCTCCCTTGCGGGCAGTTCATCATCCACCAGCACCGCTCGCATCATAAAACCTAATGCCTCCCCCTCGCCCGACCTGCCCGATCCAGCCCGGGGTCCGGTCTTGGGCGGTAACTATAGCAGGAGACCTCGGTTCCGGTCCCCCACCGGTTTCCGGTCAGGGCTGGAATTCGACCGCCAAGAAACCATTGCGAGCCGCTAACCCAGTTTTTTTTCAGACCGGCCCAAGGCTGGAGCATTCTTCATGCCTGCCTCTTTTGAAATGGGATATATCCCTTGCGCCAAGCGCTCCGCCAGCCGACATGGGCGGGACGCCGTCCATGGGCCGCTGTGAAATCGTCGCGATGCAGGTTGGTGGGATCCCTCTCACCAGCCGTGCATGGCATGCCCCGCTGTCCTTCCACCCACCTTTCCGGAGAACCTATGAAAACCTCGAATGGCAGGCCAGAGGCGCCCCCCAAGGACACCACGCCGCCGCCGGCCAACCTCTACCTCGGGGCGGTCATCGTGGCCGCGGTGATCGTCGCCGCCATCATGATCCTGAGGCTTCCAGCCTCGGCCACGCCGTGGTCCCAGGTCTATGACCCGACCGGGCACTGGTGGCTGTCCACGGCGATCGCCGCCCTGCCGGTGGTGGTGCTCCTGGGCACCCTGGCCATCTTCCACGTGAAGGCCCACATCGCCGCCCTGCTCGGCCTGGCGACGGCGCTGCTCACCGCCATCGTCGGCTTCCATATGCCCGCCAGCACGGCCGGAGCCACCGCCGTGTTCGGCGCCGGCTACGGTCTCATGCCCATCGGCTGGATCATCATCAACGTGATTTTCATGTATGTGCTCACGGTGGAGACCGGCCTGTTCAAGGTGCTGCAGGAGAGCCTGACCAGCATCACCCAGGACCGCCGGCTGCAGCTGCTGCTGATCGCCTTCTGCTTCGGCTCGTTCTTCGAGGGCGCGGCCGGATTCGGCACCCCGGTCGCGGTCACCGCGGCGATCCTCATCGGCCTGGGCTTCAAGCCCCTGGCCGCCTCGGGCCTTTCCTTGATCGCCAACACGGCCCCGGTGGCCTTCGGCGCCCTGGGCATCCCGCTCATCGCCCTGAATGGCGTCACCGGCATCGACCTGATGGTGCTCAGCTCCAACGTCGGCCGGATCCTCACCCCGTTCTGCCTGCTGGTGCCGTTCTGGCTGATCTGGGCCTTCGCCGGCTTCAAGGGCATGCTGGAAGTCTGGCCGGCCATCCTGGTGGCGGGCGGTTCCTTCGCCATCACCCAGCTGCTGGTTTCCAACCTGCATGGCCCCTGGCTGGTGGATATCGCCGCCTCGGTGGTGTCCATGACCTGCCTGATCGGGTTCCTGCTCAAGTGGAAGCCCAAGCGCATCTGGTCCATGGAAGGCGACGCCAGCGACCGGCTGACCAAGGTCACCGTCAGCGCCGCCAAGGGCCAGACCGTCAAGGCCTGGACCCCCTGGGTCATCCTGAGCGTCCTGGTGGGCCTCTGGGGCAGTCCCGTCATCAAGAACCATCTGGACAAGATCTCCATCATGAAGTTCCCGGTGCACGGCCTGCATCTGCTGGTCCAGCGGGTTCCGCCGGTGGTGCTCAAGCCCACCCCCGAACCGGCGGTGTACGTGATGAACTGGCTGTCCATGACCGGCACCGGCATCTTCATCGCCGCCATCCTCTCCGGCCTGGTCGCCGGGCTCACCTTCGGCAAGATGATCAAGCTGTATGGCAAGACCCTGGTCAAGGTCCGGTTCTCCCTGCTCACTATCTCGGCCATGATGGCGATCGGCTTCCTCACCCGCTACTCCGGCCTGGACGCCACCATGGGCCTGGCCTTCGCCCGCACCGGCGCTCTGTATCCCTTCTTCGGGACCATGCTCGGCTGGCTGGGGGTGGCGCTGACCGGGTCGGACACGTCCTCCAACGTCCTGTTCGGCAGCCTGCAGAAGATCACGGCCCAGCAGATCGGGGTGCAGCCGGCCCTGATGGCCTCCGCCAACAGCGTTGGCGGCGTCATGGGCAAGATGATCGACGCCCAGAGCATCGTGGTGGCCAGCACCGCGACCCAGTGGTACGGGCATGAAGGAGACATCCTGCGCTATGTCTTCTTCCATTCCATCGCCCTGGCGGCCCTGGGCGGTCTGGTGGTGTTCCTCATGGCTTATGTGGTACCGTTTACGCAACTCGTTGTCAGATAAATAGGTAAATAAGCCAGGGACTCCGGTCCCTGGCTTGTTATTTGGGTGACATCATGAACACTCTATTCGACACCTTCAAGGCCCGAGCGGAGGCCGTGAGCGCCGAAGTCCATCGTTTCCCCACCCAGCGGGAGGCGTTCGATTTCATCATCGCTCTGCTCCAGGACCAGGGGGTTCTGGAGTCCCCGGGGGCGGAGGCCCTCTGGGCCGAGGGCAGTTTCCTCAAAGGGGCCGGCCGGAAGTACCTCAGCAATGAGGCTCCCGGGCTCAGCTTTGAAGTGACCCGCCAGGCCGCCGCCGCGGCGAAGATCGGCATCAGCCAGATGGACTGGGCCATCGCCGGCACCGGAACCCTGGTCCAGGACGCGGCCGGAGTCGAGCAGCGCCTGGTTTCGACCCTGCCGCCGATCCATGTGGCCCTGGTGGGGACCTCCCGGATCCTGGCCGACCTGCCCAGCCTGCTGGAGCGGTTGCATCCCAGCCAGACCGGCTACATTTCGATGATTACCGGCCCTAGCCGCACCGCCGATATCGAGCGGGTGCTGACCATCGGGGTGCACGGACCGGAGCGGCTCATCATCATTTTTGTGGATGAATTCGAAAGGGGCAACGCGTGAAATCGACCTTCCGGGAATCCGTCAACGCCGCGCTGAACAACGCCAACCTCACCGGCGCCCTGGGCAAGTTCTCCGAGGCGTACCGGGTGGGCCGGGCCAAGGCCTATGAAGGCATCGACTTCGAAGCGGTCCGGGAACGGATCAAGGCGGCCAAGTCCAGTGCCGCGTCCCAACTCGACACCCTGGCCGAACGGTTCAAGCAGCAGGCGGAGGCCCGCGGCGCCAAGGTGTTCCGGGCCAGCGACCCGGCCCAGGTGAAGGACTACATCCTGGCCCTGGCCAAGGCCAACAAAGTAACCCGGGTCGTGAAATCCAAATCCATGGCATCCGAAGAGATCCACCTCAACGCCCATCTGGAGGCGGCCGGCATCCAGGTCAAGGAGACCGACCTGGGCGAATGGATCATCCAGCTGGCCGGCCAGACCCCCTCGCACATGGTCATGCCGGCCATCCACATGACCAAGGAGGAGGTGGCCGACGTTTTCAGCAACGAGGTGGAGTCCGGCCAGACCCCGGACATTCCGCGCCTGGTCCGGTTCGCCCGGGGCAAGCTGAGGACGGAATTCCTCCAGGCCGACATGGGCATCACCGGCGCCAACATCGCCGTGGCCGAGACCGGCAGCCTGGTGATCATCACCAACGAAGGCAACGCCAGGCTGGTCACCACCCTGCCCAGGATCCACGTGGCCATCGTCGGGGTCGAGAAGCTGGTGGAGCATCTGGCGGACATCAACCCGATCCTCACCGCCCTGCCCCGCAGCGCCACCGGCCAGCTGCTCACCAGCTACGTCTCCATCCTCACCGGCCAGGTGCCCAATACCGACGGTTCCCCCAAGGAACTGCACATCATCCTCATGGACAACCAGCGCACCGCCATGGCCAAGGACCCCAAATTCAAGCAGGCGCTCCAGTGCATCCGCTGCGGCTCGTGCCTGAACGTCTGCCCGGTGTTCCGGCTGGTGGGCGGCCATGTGTTCGGCAAGACCTACACCGGCGGCATCGGCACCATCCTCACCGCCTGGTTCGACGAACTGAAGAAATCCGAGGACATCCAGTCGCTCTGCATCCAATGCGGCAACTGCAAGGTAGTCTGCCCGGGCATGATCGACATCCCCGAGCTGATCCTGGAATTGCGCCGCCGGTTGGCGGTGGAGCAGGGCCAGAGCGTGGCCCAGAAGGCGATCTTCGCGGTGGTGAACAACCGCCGGATCTTCCATGCCATGCTGCGGGCGGCTTCGGTCACCCAGAAGCCTTTCGCCAAGGGCGGCTTCATCCGCCATCTGCCCCTGTTCCTGTCGGACCTGACCGAGTTCAGGAGCCTGCCCGCCATCGCCGCCCAGCCGTTCCGGGACCGGTTCAAGCAGATCCGCCAGCCGGAATGCCGGGAAAAGGCGGCCTTCTATTCCGGCTGCCTGATTGATTTCTCCTACCCGGAAATGGGCGAGGCGGTGATCAAGGTGCTGAACAAGGCCGGCATCGAGGTGGTCTATCCCGACCGGCAGACCTGCTGCGGCGCACCCGCCCGCTATAGCGGCGCCTACGAGGTGGCCGCCCAGAACGCCCAGGACAACATCGAGGCCCTGCTGGAGCAGGATGTGAAATACGTGGTTTCCGCCTGCCCCACCTGCACGGTGGCGTTGAAACAGGATTTCATCGCCACCTTCGAAAGCCTGGGGCTCACCGGGCGGCTGGGTGACGCAAGGAAGCTCGCGGCCAAGGCCATGGACTTCTCCACCCTGGTCAAGCAGCTGGTCGACCAGGGCCGGCTCAGCTTCAAGGAGGGCAAGGATCTGGGCCGGTTCACCTACCACGATTCCTGTCACCTCAAACGGACCCTCAACGCCTCCGAAGCGCCCCGGGAACTGCTCCGCCAGGCCGGCTACGAACTCACGGAGATGACCGAGTGCGACATGTGCTGCGGCATGGGCGGATCCTATTCGCTCAAGCTGCCGGAGATCTCCGCCCCCATCCTGGAGCGCAAGCTCGGCAACATCAAGGCCACCAAGGCCCCCCTGGCGGTGATGGACTGCCCGGGCTGCGTCATGCAGATCCGCGGCGGATTCGACAAGGATGGCGCCCAGGTCAAGGTGGAGCACACCGCCCAGCGACTGGCGGACAGGCTGGAGTGAATCAGTCCGGGCGGGGATTTTCGGTGCATCCTGGTACCTGTCCCGCCCAAGGAACGCCCCCGTGACCCATCCGGTCCAACTCTTCCAGACCCTTTCGGCCTTTCTGGTCCTGTTCTACCTGTACTGCGAGTCCCCCGCCTTCCGCCCACTCAATACCGACTGGTCCCGTCCCAAGGGCAAGACCCGCCTCTACATCTTCTTCGCCGGCATCGCCATCCTCGGCAACTACCTGGGCACGCCGGTGGTGAAAGGCGGAGCGCTGCTCAATGCCCGCGCCGTAGGTTCCACCCTGGCCGGCCTCCTGGGCGGCCCGATCCTCGGCGCCCTGGTGGGAGCCACCGCGGGCCTCCACCGCATGACCCTGGGCGGCATCGCAGCCTTTTCCGGGGCCGTGGCCACCACCCTGGAAGGCTTCCTGGCCGGCCTGGTCCACATCATGCTGCGCAACAAGCCGCAGCTGCTCCTCACCAAGCGGGTCGCCTTCCTGGCCGTGTTCGTGGGGGAGATCATCCACATGGGCATCGTACTGACGCTCACCCGCCCCTTTCCGGCGGCGGTGAGCATCGTCAAGATCATCTCCCTGCCCATGATTCTGCTGAACCCGGTGGGGGCGGCCCTGCTGATGGCGGTGCTGATGCACCGGCAGCGCGACCTGGACCGGGTCGCCGCCGCCTCCTCCGCCGCGGCGCTCAGGGTGGCCCAGCGGGCGCTGGGACTGATGACCCGGGGGTTCGGACCGGCCATGGCGGTGGAAATGGCCGCCATCGTCAAGGAGGAGACCGGGGTGGGCGGCGTCGCGGTCACCGACACCGAACGGATCCTGGCGATCCTGGGCATCGGCAACGACCACCACCTCGCCGGCGGGGACATCGCCTCTCCACTCACCCTCCAGGCCATCCAGACCGGAACGGTGATGTTCGCGGACGGGGTCCACCAGAACTTCCATTGCAACCTCGCCAAGACCTGCGCCATCCATTCGGTGCTGATCGTGCCGCTCCAGGTGGACGGCACCGTCATCGGCACCGTGCAACTGTTCGAGCCCCGGAATCGCCGGTTCCTCCACATGAACCGGATGCTCGGGGAGGGGCTCGGGGATCTCCTTTCCAGCCAACTGCTCATCGCCCGCTACCAGGAGCAGAAGAACCTGCTGGTCCTGGGCGAGCTCAGGCTGCTGCAGGCCCAGGTGAACCCGCACTTCCTGTTCAATTCCCTCAACACCATCCGGGCGGTCATCCGCAAGGACGCCGACCGGGGCCGGGACCTGGTGCTCCACCTCTCCAATTATTTCCGCCAGAACCTCAAACGCAGCAGCGCCTTCTCGACCCTGGAGGAGGAGCTGGCCCACATCCGGGCCTACCTGGAAATCGAAAAGGCCCGGTTCGAGGGGCTGGTGGTGGAAATCGATGTGGACCCGGCCCTGATGCACATCCAGGTGCCGACCTTCACCCTGCAGCCGCTGCTGGAAAACGCCATCAAGCACGGGATCGCGGAAATGCTCGGCCCCGGAATCGCGCGGATCCGGGTCCGGGAGGAGGACGGCGCGGTGCGCATCGACGTGGAGGACAATGCCGGCACCTATGCCGAGCACGGCCGGGCCAAGGACGGCCTGGGCCTGCAGATCGTCGAGCGGCGCATCCAGAGCGTGCTGGGCCCCGGCAGCGGGCTGGAGGTCTTCTGCCAGCCCAACGAACTGACCCGGTTCACCATCCGCCTGCCGCTCAACGCGCCGGTGGGTATGCACCTGCCCGGCCTGCCCCCCCCGAAGGCCCCAGTGGGACATGGTCTGCCCTAGGAAGCCCTTGCGCCGGACGGGACTAGCGGAGCTGCCTGAACAGGAAGGCATATTCCAGGGCCCAGTAGTGGGCCGTCTGCCGGTTGTCCGCCCCAGCTCCGTGCCCGCCCTCGGTATTCTCGAAGTAGCGCACATCGCAGCCCATGTCCTTCATTTTTGCCATCATCTTCCGGGCGTGGCCGGGATGCACCCGGTCATCCCGGGTGGTGGTCATGAACAGCACCGGAGGATAGGCCATGCCGGGCTTGACGTTGTGGTACGGGGAAAAGCTCTCCATGAAGGCCCAGTCATCCGGCTGGTCCGGATCCCCGTATTCCTCCATCCACGAGGCGCCCGCCAGCAACTTTGAATAGCGTTTCATGTCGAGCAGGGGCACCTGGCACACCACCGCCCCCACCAGTTCGGGATACCGGGTGAGCATGTTGCCCACCAGCAGGCCGCCGTTGCTGCCGCCCTGGATGCCCAGATGGCGCGCGGAGGTCACCTGGCGGTCCACCAGGGACTGGGCCACCGCGGCGAAGTCCTCGTAGGCCCGGGGACGATTCTGCTTCAGGGCAGCCTGGTGCCAGCCGGGGCCGTACTCGCCGCCGCCGCGGATGTTCGCCACCACGTAGACGCCGCCCTGCTCCAGCCAGGCCCGGCCCAGGATGCCGCTGTAGCCCGGAACCAGCGACACCTCGAAACCGCCGTAGCCGGTCAGCAGGGTGGGATGCGATCCGTCCCGTTTCAGCCCCTTGGCCGACACCTGGAAATAGGGGATCCGAGTGCCATCCCTGGAGGGGATGAAATGCTGGGTGATCTCCAGCCCGGAGCCATCGAAGAAGGCGGGAGCCGACTTGAGCGGCTCCGGATCCCGGCCGGGGCCGCCCAGGCAAAGGGTGGCGGGGGTCAGGAAGTCGGTGGTGTCCAGAAAGAAGTCGTCGGATTCTTCAGAATCCACCCCGTGGGCCGACAGGGTGCCCAGGTTGGGGACGCCCTGGAGTGGTTCCTGCTTCCATCCCCCCTCGCCGGGGGTGAGCAGGCTGAGGCGGTTCTGGACGTCCTCGAGCACGTTGAGGATCAGGTGGTGGCGGGTCCAGCTCCAGGCTTCCAGGGAGCGGGTGGCCGTGGGCCGGAACAGGGGCGTGAACGTCGGCCTGCCGGCCAGGACCTGTTCCAAGTCGGCCGCCAGCAGGGATCCGGCGGGATAGTGTCCGGTCCCCGCCGTCCAGGGCGAGCGCAGCCTGAGCAGCAGCCACTGGCGGTGGACCTCGGTATCGGCATCGGCGGGCGCCTCGACCCGGGCCAGGGCCCCGTCCCGGCCCAGTCGGTAGAGCTCGTGGGTGAAGAAGGATGGCTGCCGGACCACGAAGTCACGCTCGAAGCCTGGGGTGGGGTCATGGTAGGCCTCCACCGCCATGTCCTCCGGGCCGCCTTCAAACACCGTCCTCGCCTCGGCAAGCGCCGTGCCCCGTTTCCAGACCTTGGCGATCCGGGCATAGCCTGAGGAGGTCAGGCTGCCGGGGCCGAAATCGGTGCTGACGAACACGGTGTCCAGGTCGATCCAGCTGACCGAGGTCTTGGCCAGGGGCAGGGTGAAGCCGTCCGGGACAAAGCGGAGGGTTTCCAGGTCGAATTCCCGAACCACGTGGGCATCGGATCCGCCCGGGGAGAGTTGGACCAGGCAGCGGGTAAAGCCGGGCCTCAGGAACCGAGCTCCGCCCCAGACCCAACTCGCCTGTTCGGCCCGTCCCAGTTGGTCCAGATCGAGCAGGACCTCCCACCTGGGGTCGTCCCTGCGGTACTCCTCCGGGGGGGTGCGCCGCCAGATGCCCCGGGGATGCACGGCATCGCGCCAGAAGTTGTAGTAGAAGGCCCCGGCCTTGCCCACATAGGGAATCCTGGCGGCGGAATCCAGCACCTCGAGAATGCCAAGCTCCAGGTTCCGGTACGGCGGTTCCGCCTCGAGTTCCGCCGCGGTTTCAGCGTTGCGGGCCCGCACCCAGGCCAGCGCCTCCGCACCGGTGACGTCCTCCAGCCACATGTAGGGGTCGTCCAGGGGGAGGGCGGCAACAGGGGGTTGGGCGCCAGACGCGCCGGGCAGACTTCGTGGATCGACCAAGGTGACGCTCCCAATCATTCCGGAGAATGCCTTCAGTCTAGGCCGTGTCCGAACCGCGTCCAGTCGGAAGCGGCCTCACCCGCAATGCAGGTGGCGATTGACCAGCTGTTTCAAGGAATCGGCATTGCCGAACAGCTTCTCGCTCATGTTGAGGTCGTCAAAGGCCTTGAGCGTCCTGATGTGGGAATCGATGAGGCCGGCGGGGAACACCCCGCCCTGCTCGTAGCGCGCCCGGTCCCGGGCCAGGCAATCCGCCGATTCATGACAGGAGGCCGGCAACTGTTTCAGCCCCTCGACCCGGGCGGCATCCGCCTTGACGTAGAGCTTCCCGGCCAGGTCCAGGGCATCGGGGTGCTCCAGACCGAACCGTCCGGCCACGGCCATGCCGGCCAACAGGAGGTGGACGTTGGCGCTGCCGTCCGGACTGCGCAGTTCGACGGTCTGGTTGTTTTCATAGCCGCGGATGCCGTCCACGGGCTCCAAGGGGTTGGCGTCGCGCAGCATCCTGTCGCCCACGCCCAGCCAGCCCAGCGGCACCCGCACCAGCACGGAACGGTTGCGGTCGCCCCAGCAGATGCTGGTGGGCGCTTCCTGGTGCGGCACCAGGCGCAGGAAGGAGGTCGGCACCGTGTTGCCGAAGGCGGTGAGCGACTCGGCGCTCATCAGGTAGCCGGCAATGACTTTCCGGGCGGTGTCAGTCAGCCCCGAGCCGTCGGCCATGGCATTTTCGCCCCCATTCATGAACCGGGTGTGCACATGCAGGCCGCTGCCAGCCTGGCCGGCGATGATCTTGGGCGCGAAGCTCACCTCCAGATGGTGCCGATAGGCCACCTCCCGGATCGCCCACTTGGCCATGACCAGCTGGTCCGCGGCATCCTCGATGGGCACCGGCAGGAACTCGATCTCATGCTGGACCATCTCCAGATCGCCGGAGATGATGTTGCCCACCTCGGCGTGGCCATACTTGATCGTGCCGCCCATCTCGCTGATCAGCTGCATGGCCTCGCGCCGGACCAGGCCCCATTTGGAAAACGGGTGCGACTCGTGGTAGCCCTTCTGTTCCGTGATCGGGTAGATCGAATCGATCTCCGAGAACAGGTAGTATTCCAGCTCCCCCAGGGCTTCCATCACCAGACCGGTGCGTTCCTTCAGGATCCGCTGGGCCTTCTGGAGGATGTATTCCGGGGCGGATTCCAGGGGATCCCCATGGTTGTCGTAGAAACTGCAGATCAGGTCGAGGGTGGGCACCTCGGTGAAGGGGTTGACGAAAGCGGTGCGGAACCGCGGCACCACATAGAGATCGCTCGACTCCGCCGAGACGAACGGAAACAGGCTGGAACCGTCCACCCGCTCGCCCATGGAGAGGAGCTTTTCCAGATGGAGCCTGCTGTTGATGACGAAGTTCAGCTTCTTCAGCCGCCCGTCCCCGGCCACGTAGCGAAAATTGAGCATCCGGATGTCGTTCTGCTCGATGAACCGGACGATGTCCCGTTTGGTGAAATCCCCGGCGGGTTTCTGAAGGGCCTTGACGATCTTGTTGGGGTTCAGGGCCAGACGGTCGTTCATTGACGTGCTCCGGGGATTGGGGCATGGGTCGGGAAGGCCCGGTATCCGTGGAACGGATGCGGGGGGCCGGATGGGGACAGCAGGAAAAGATTCAGCGGACTTCAACAGTCTGAACCGTTCCCGATGCTTGTCGAGGCAGGAGCACCCATCAGGTCCCAGGAGGTCCCAGGAGGTCCCAGGCGATCTGACGGCTGCTAGGATCAGGAAAGCATTGCCATGGCCGGCATGCCAGAGACAGGAGTTCCTTGATGACCGGGAAAGACTTTTTGAATCCGTGGCAGGCCCTGGAAGCGATCCGCAAGACGGCACCCATCATCCATAACATCACCAATTACGTGGTAATGAATAATTCCGCGAACGCCCTCCTGGCGGTCGGGGCCTCGCCGGTGATGGCCCATGCCCAGGAGGAAGTGGTGGACATGGTGGGCATCGCTTCGGCCCTGGTGATCAACATTGGCACCCTGAGCAACGAATGGGTCAAGGCCATGTTCAAGGCGGCGGAACGCGCGGTGGAGCGCGGCATTCCGATCGTGCTTGACCCGGTGGGCGCTGGCGCCACCCCCTATCGGACCGCCACCGCCCGCAGCCTGGTGACCGCCATCCGGCCCACCCTCATCCGCGGCAATGCCTCGGAGATCATGGCCGTCTGCGGGGAGCAGGTCCAGACCCGGGGCGTCGACAGCGGCGAAGCCGGCCATGCCGCCCTGGACGCCGCCAAGGCGGTGCACGAGACCTGGGGCTCCATCGTCTGCATCAGCGGGGAGACCGATTACATCGTCGGCGGCAAGTCGATCTACGAAATCCGCAATGGCCACCCCATGATGACCCGGGTGACCGGCCTGGGCTGCACCGCCACCGCCCTCTGCGGCGCCTTCGCCGCCGTCAACCGGGACTACGCCCAGGCCACTGCCCAGGCCATGGCGGTGATGGGCATCGCCGGCGAGATGGCCGCGGCCGGGGCCGCGGGACCGGGCACGCTGCAGGTGCGGTTCCTGGACGCGCTCTACACCATGACCGAGCAGGACATCGACCAGCGGCTCCGGATCGGGGCCTGAGGTGCGCGGCCTGTACCTGGTCACCGACCGAGGCTGCTGCGCCGGCCGGGCCCTGGAAGAGGTGGTGGCCCAGGCGGTCAAGGGGGGGGTCGCCTGCGTCCAGTTGCGAGAGAAGGATCTCCCCACCGGCCCCTTCGTGGAGTTGGCCAGGGCCATGAAGGCCCTGCTGGCGCCATTTCGGGTGCCGCTGATCATCAATGACCGGCTGGACGTGGCCCTGGCCTCCGGCGCGGATGGCGTCCACGTGGGACAGGCGGACATGCCCTGCGGCATTGTCCGCCAGTTCATGGGACCCCAGGCCATCATCGGCCTTTCGGTGGAAACCTGGGGTGAGGTGGAAGCCGCCGAGCGGCTCCCGGTGGACTACCTAGGCGTCAGCCCGGTGTTCCCGACTCCCACCAAGACCGACACCAAAGGCGCCTGGGGCATCCAGGGGCTGGCCCGGATCAGGGCCGGCTCCCGGCATCCCCTGGTGGCCATCGGCGGCCTGAATCTGGCCAACGTGACGGAAGCGGTTCGGGCCGGGGCCGACGGCATCGCCGTCGTCTCGGCCATCTGCGCCAGCCTGGATCCCGAGCGGGCCGCCCGGGACCTGAATGAACGGATCCAGGCGGCCCTGGCGGCCCGGCCCAGGTAGGCGGTGGTCAGGGATGGCGGGTCGAGCCCTCCCGCGCCGCCAGGCCATCTGGACCCGGCGCCCTATTTGTGTGAGCCGGGTTTCTGCTGGTGCTGCTGGGCATCGGACTTGGGGTGCTGGGCAGGAGCCTCGTAGAGGGGCTTGGCGCCGGCCGCTTCGGTTGCCGCCAATTCGTGCTGATGCTGGGCGAAAGTCAGGTGGTGCTTTTCCGGCTGGGCGGCATCGGCACCCGGAATCAGCTGGGGATTGAACCCCGGTTGGGTCGCAAGCTTGGGTTTCTTGGAATTGTGGGATTTGGAAGCCATGAATTTCTCCTCTGGCGATGAAAAAAAGAAAGAAAACAGGACCTGCCTGGAATCATGCAATCGATGTCGCAGTCCTGGCTGGAAACCATGCATTTCCCAGGCCATTAAAGCAACTATCTATAATTGGAATACTTAAATTTAAAATCAAGGATGGGGCCTGACTTTTCCCATCGCATTGAATGAGCGGCCGATCCAAACCAGAGGGGTCAGACCTTGTTTTGATGGGATGAAGCCCGGCCCCCAGCCTCCAAGCTCGCTTAACCTTTTTAAAGCCTTACAGTTATATAAATGGCTTGGGAATTGCTCGTAGGGTTCTGCACGTCGCCGATCATGAGGAACTCCTCCAGCTACCCATCCCCTCGTTTGAAGCGGCACAGGTCATCCATCGGAACGGAACCCGGATGGAAGCCTTCCTTCCGGGGCCACCCCCCCGGGAGGGGGCACTGCGCTGAGGCCTGCGCTGCATTGCCTCCAGCGCTTGTCTTCCGCACCAGGAACGTGACCCATGAGATATTCCAACCCGTTTATTTACGCTGCTCTGCTCGCTCCCGCGGCCATGGTCCTGATGGCAGCGCCCGCACCCAGGGCCGTCGGCCAGGACGGCCGGATCGAAAAGGACATCAAGACCAGCTATAACTTCCAGACCTACCTCGCCGCCGACCCCATCACCGTCCAGTGCGCCAAGGGGGTGGTGACCCTCACTGGCTCGGTGGCCGAAGCCTACGACAAGAACCTCGCCGAGGAGACCGCCGGCGGGATCGCCGGGGTGCAGAGCGTCCAGAACGACCTCACGGTGACGTCCGAAACGACGGCCGCACCCTCCGACGACTGGATCACCACCAAGGTGAAAGGCGTCCTGGCCTTCCACCGGAATGTCAGCGCCCGGGTGACCAAAGTGACCACCGCGGACGGCATGGTGACCCTCACCGGCGAGGCCGGCAGCGCGGAGCAGAAGGAACTGACCACCGATTACGCCAAGGACGTCGACGGAGTCAAGGGCGTCGACAACCGGATGACGGTGAATGGGCGCAAGCGCCATGAACGCCTCGGCGCCAAGGTGGACGACGCCTCCATCACCGCCCACATCAAGACCGCCCTGCTGTTCCACCGAGCGACCCATACCCTGAGGACCAAGGTCGCAACCCGGGACGGCGTGGTCGTCCTCCGGGGCGAGGCCGCGTCCGCCTCGGAAAAGGGCCTGGTGGGCCGGCTCGCCGGCAACACCATGGGGGTGCGCCGGGTGGACAACCACATGACCGTCAAGCCTTCCTGAGCCAGCCTGGCTCTTCAACGGCCCAGCCGGTAGATCTCCCGGACCGCTTGCACCAGCGCGTCGGCGTCCTCCGCTGGCCCTACCTGCCAGCCTTTCTGTGATTCGAGTCCCATCCTCCGCCCAAAAAAGAAGGCCCCGCAAGCGGGGCCGTCTAATGATCTGGGGCGGATGACGGGACTCCCCTCCGGGCCGCACGAAAGGCTGGCACGGGCCTTCCGCTGCGCGGAACCGCTATGGACGCAGGGCGTCCTCCGCTGGCCCTACCTGCCAGCCTTTCTGTGATTCGAGTCCCATCCTCCGCCCAAAAAAGAAGGCCCCGCAAGCGGGGCCGTCTAATGATCTGGGGCGGATGACGGGACTCGAACCCGCGACGTCTGGAATCACAATCCAGTGCTCTAACCAACTGAACTACATCCGCCGTTGGATCAGTCAGAATAGCTTGTCGGAGCGGCTTTGGATAGGGGGAATGCAGACCATGACCCGATAAAGGTGTCCGCTTCCCCTTTTTTCCTGGCCCGGCCACGCCCGGGCAGGAGTCTTGCTTGAAGCCAATGGCTTGAAGCATGTCAGGATAAGAGTGCCAATACGAGCGCCGGGACCCGGCTCGGGAATCATGCACGAGGATGGACCATGACACGCCAGGTGAAGCAACTTTTGTCTCTGTCGGCTTTTGCCCTGGTCTGCATGGTCGCGGGGATGGCGTTGAGCTACCGCTGGGTGGCCCGGTCCCAGGAGCGGATGCCGGTGATGGTGGCCGGCAAGGGGATGGAGGAACTTCCCCCCATCGCCGAGGTGGCCGAGAAGCTGAACCCAACGGTCGTCTCCATCATCAATACCAGCTTCGTGAAGAGCCGGGCCAGAAGCGAGAACCAGGCCCCGTTCGGAGATGACTTCTTCAACTGGTTCTTCGGTCCCCAGCGCCCGGGGAGCCAACGCCCCCAGGATCAGGAGCAACGTATCCAGGCCGGCGGCTCCGGCGTGCTCATCTCCCCGGATGGCGAAATTCTCACCAACAACCATGTCATTGAAGCCATCAAGGGCGGCGCGTCCTCTATCGAAGTGAAGATCTCCAGCGGCCGGACCTTCAAAGCCACCGTGCTGGGCCGGGATCCGGAACTGGACATCGCCCTGATCAAGATCAATGCCGCCCACCTGCCCTTCGCCCAGCTGGGGGACAGCGACGCGATGCGGGTCGGGGAATGGGTGGTGGCCATCGGCAACCCCCTGGGGCTGGACCACACCGTCACCCACGGCATCATCTCGGCCAAGGGCCGCCAGATATCCGGCCCCGGCTTGGAATCCTTCCTCCAGACCGACGCCGCCATCAACCGCGGCAACTCCGGCGGGCCCCTGCTGAACCTCAGGGGCGAAGTCATCGGCATCAATACGGCCATCCGGGCCGATGGCCAGAACATCGGCTTCGCCGTGCCGGTGGACAAGGTCAAGGAGGTGCTCCAGGAATTGCGTGGCGGCCGTGCCGTGCGCCGCGGCTACCTGGGCGTCGGCACCAAGGATCTGGACGAGGCGTTCCAGGACTCCTTGGGAATCAGGGCCGGAGCGGTGGTGTCCGATGTCGTCCGAGGGGGTCCCGGAGACAAGGCGGGAGTGAAGCGCCTGGATGTGATCACCGCGGTGGACCGGACTGCCATTGCCAGCGGGGAGGAACTGGTGGCGGCCATCTCCAGCCACCGGGCCGGAGACGCGATCCAGGTCACCGTGTTCCGGGACGGCCAATACCGGATCGTCCCGGCCGTCCTGGGCGACCGCCAGGAGATGAGGAAGGCGGCGACCCAGGAGGATGACGAGGAGGAAGAAGAGGAGGCGCCCCGGGCGATTCCCCAGGACGCCAGGACGGCGGATCTGGAAAAGGGTTACGGTTTCGCGGTGGCGTCCTTGACTCCCGCCAACCGGCGCCAGTTCGGCGTCACCGGCGACCTGAAAGGCGTCGTCGTGACCTTCGTCGCGCCGCGCTCCGCGGCCGTGGATAAAGGCCTGCGCGCCGGTCTCGTCATCAGTGCGGTGGGAACCCGCGAGGTCCAGGGGCTCCAGGATTTCTACCAGGAGGTCAAGAACGCCGGCGGCAGCAAGCCCCTCCTGCTCCTGGTCAGGTCCCCCCAGAGCGACGCCCAGGACGAAGCCCAGGCGACCCTCGCCATCCCTCCCCGCTGAAGCCCCCTTCCGGTCGGGAGGGCATGGGGCCGGCCTGACGGACATCTTTCCCGGCAGCTAGTTTCATGGAAGTCCTTTTATTCGGGTATCGTAAAGATCCACAAGCAAGGATTGAACATGGGCCACCGTCTCCTCGTCGTGGACAGCGATCGGAGATTTCTCCAGGATCACAAAGTCTCCTTGGAATCCGCCTTCGACGTGGATTTCAGGGATGGAACCGAAGGTTCCCTCGCCCATCTGGAGCGCGGCGATTTCGCTGCCGTCCTGGTTTGCGTGGAAGCATCCGAAAACAAAGGCTATTCCCTGTGCTCCGCCATCCGCAGAAGCCCGGTCCTCACCGGCCTCAAAGTGGCGCTCATCAGCGCCAAGGCCACCGAGGAGGAATACGCCCGTCATCAGAGCCTCAAGGGACGGGCCGATCTCTATCTGCACAAGCCCATCCGTCCCAACGCCCTGGTTTCGGCCCTCACCCCGATGGTGCCCCTGAAGCTGGAAGATCCGGACAACCCCCTGGGCGACATGGGCGGATCCGACCTGGGGGACGAATGGCTGGAGAGCCTCAAGAGCGAACTGGAAGTAGATGCCGGCTCGCCGGACCTTGACCTGTTCGCGCCGCCCCCGCCGCCATCGCCGTCCCCCTCGCCAGTTCCCGCCCTGGCTCCAGTTCCCGCCCTGGCTCCAGTTCCCGCCCTGGCTCCGGTTTCCGCCCTGCTCGGCCTGGGCCGGCCGCTGGTGCCCCTGGCCCATCAGATCACCCAGCGGTTGCCGGTGGTGCCCAAGGACGCCGGACGGGTCGAGCTGCTCGAGGCCCGGGTCCAGGATCTGGAGACCAAACTGGTGGCCCTGTCCGACCAAAGCGACCAGAGGAGTCGCGACCTGGAGGCGGCGCTGCGGCGCGAGGAAACGGCCCAGATCCTGCTGACGGAAAAGGACCGGCTGGCCCAGGGCCTGCTGGAGGAAAAGGACCGTTTGTCCCAGGAAGGGGAGACCAGGCTGGCGGTCGCGGCTGACGATCTGGCCCGGAGTCGGTCCAGCCAGGAGGAGCTGACCCAGCGGGCTGAATTGGCCGAAGGCCTGCTCGGGGAAAAGACCCAGCTGACCATGGACATGATGGAATCCAACCAGCTGCTCCAAGCGCAACTGGCCGAAACCCGGGAGGATCAGGACCGCCTGGTCCAGTCCGAGCAGGCCCTGCTGGCCCGGATCCGGGAGCTGGAATCGGAACGGGAACAGGCCTTGACCACCAGCCGGGAAGAACTGGACCGTCTGGCCCAGTCCGAACAGGTTCTGCTGGGCCGGATCCGGGACCTGGAGGCCGAACGGCAGCAGACCCTGGACGCCACCCGGGAAGACCTGGAGCGTCTGGCCCAATCCGAGCGGGCCCTGCTGGCCCGGAACCAGGAACTGGAATACGAACGGAACGAAAGCGTGGGCGCCCGGGAACAACTCGAAAACAGCCTGCTGGACCTGCGCGCGACCCTGGCCTCCCAGGAGGAGGATCATGAGCGCCAGCAGATGGAGCTGATGGCCGCCATCGACGACCGGGATGCCCGGCTGGGCCGCGTTGAAGCCGCCCTGGCCGCCCAGAAGGAACAAAACCTCCATTTGGAACAGGAAAAGGAAACGGCCGCCGGGCAGATCCAAGTTCGTTCCCAACGCCTCCTGGCACTCTCCCAACGGCTTGAGGAGCTGGAAAACCAGACCCGCCAAGCCATGGAGCTGGCTAAAGCCGAGATTGACTGATAATGCACACCGGTTCCCTGATCGCGACCCCCGTTCTGATCCTTCTGACCGGGTTCTTCGTCGCCGCCGAATTCGCTGCGGTAAGGGTGCGCTCCACTCAGCTCGAGGCGGCCCTGGCCACGGATCCCCGGGCCGCCGCGGCCCTGGAGGTGCATCGCCACCTCAACCAGCACCTGTCCAGCATCCAGGTGGCCATCACCCTGCTGACCATCTCCCTGGGCGCCGCGGGGGAAAGCCTGTTCGTCCGCGGGTTCCAGAGCTGGTTCAGCTTCCTTCCCTGGCCCAAGGCCGGCCTGCTGGTGGGCACGGGCCTGGGCCTGATCACCATCACCCTGCTCCAGGTGGTGCTGGCCGAACTGCTCCCGCGCAGCATCGCCATCCGCTCGGCGCTGGCCATGGCCCTGGCCACCGCCGGTCCGCTGCTGTTCTGGTCCCGGGCCATCGCGCCCATTACTTGGATCCTGATGTCCCTGACCCGCCTCATGGAGGGGGTCATCGGGCTGGGCTCCATTCCCCCGGGGGGCCCGAGCGAAGAGTCGGCTCCTTCCGAGGAGGAATTCCGGCGGATGCTGGTGAAGAGCCAGGCCAACGGCGACCTGGAACCCCAGCGCAAGGATCTGATCGAGAACGTTTTTGATTTCTCCAAGCGCACCACCAAGGAGATCGCCGTCCCAAGGGCCCAGGTGGTGTATTTCGATTTCCGCCGGCCGCTGGAAGAGAACCTCGCCTTGGCGCGCTCCTGTCCCCATACCCGGCTCCCGGTGGTGGACGGCGACCTGGACCACGTGGTGGGCGTCATCCACATGAAGGAACTGCTCTGGGCACTCAATGACCAGGCCGGGCAGGTGGACCTTCAAACCCTGGCCCGGCCGGCCTTCCTGGTTCCCGAAATGCGCCTCATCCAGGATCTGCTGTTGGATTTCCAGCAGCAGAAGCAGCATCTCGCCATGGTGGTGAACGAGCACGGCGGCGTGGACGGCCTGGTGACCCTGGAGGACGTCCTGGAGGAACTGGTGGGCGAGATCCAGGATGAATTCGACCGGGAGGTGAAGAATCTCCAGCGCACCCGGAGCGGCGCCTGGGTGGCCCAGGGCACGGTCACCCTGGAACAGCTGGAGGCCGCCCTCGGCCTGCGCCTGGAGGTGGAGGCCGGCTCGGTGACCCTGGGCGGCTTCTTCCAGGAGCGCCTGGGCCGGATCCTCAAGGTGGGTGATGAATTGCGTATCCCAGGTTGGCGGGTTCGGGTGCTGGAGATGCGGGGCATGGCCCCCCGGAAATTCCTGTTCAAGCCGGTTCCGAAGGATGCTCCCCCCGCAGAGGCAGCCGGTGAACCCGAGCATTGACGCCTTCATTCTCGCCGCCGGCCTCGGCACGCGCATGGGACCCCTGTCCCTCGCGCTGCCCAAGCCCGCGTGGCCGCTCCAGGGCCGGCCTCTGCTCGGGTGGTGCGCGGACAGCCTGCGCCGGGCCGGCTTCCGGACTATCGCCTGCAACGCCCACCATCTCCCGGACCATCTGGAAGCGGCCCTGGCCGGGTGCGGGCTCGAGGTGTTCCGGGAACCGGAGCTGCTGGGTTCGGCCGGTGGCCTGCGCCATGCCCTCGGCCGCTGCGCGGACCCCCTGGCGGTATGGAACGGCGACATCCTTGCCGACGCGCCCTGGGCCGCCTTCCTGGAAGCCCACCGGCGGCTGGGGGCGGATCTGAGCTGGCTCCTGGTCCCCCATCCGGGTGGTCCCTGGAATCCGGTTTGGCTCTCCCGTTCCGGCCGGATCCTGCCGCCCGGGCAAACCGGGGAGGGACCCTATCATTTCTGGGGCGCCTCCCTCTGGGGCCCCAAGGCCCTGGCCCTGCTGCCCGGGGAAGGTCCGCTGGACGTCAAGGCGGACGTCCTGCCCCGGCTGGAGCGGGCCATGGGGGTGGTGGTGGAGCCCTTCCCCTGCCTGGAGATCGGCACGCCGGACCAGCTGATCGAGGCCGCCCGGCTCCATGCCCCCACCGCCGAAGGGCGCCTTCCCGGCTGTTACGTCCACCCCACCGCCGTGCCGGGTGGCCGCCTGAGCCGGTGCGTGCTCGGCCCCTGCGCAGCGCCCCCCGCCGCCGTGTCCGATGAAAACGCATTATGGTTCAAGGAAGGCGAGCACCAAGTCCGGCTTGCGCTATAGACTTAAGCCATGGATTACCGATTGCAGGTCGCCCTCAAGAAATGGGATTGTTCGAATCCGCAGGCGCTGAGCGGAGACGCTGGCACGCGCCAGTACTTCCGGGTGGATCATCCGCTGCTGGGGAATGCCCTGGTGGTGCTCTATCCGCCGGCGAACCCGGCCACCGGGGACGATCCCTACTTCGAATACCGCGCGCTCCAGGCCTACCTGGACCCCGTGGTCCGGGTGGCCACCATCATCCAGTTCGATGACGAGTTGCGGGCCATGCTCCTGGAGGACCTGGGCCGGACCACCCTCGAGACCAGGCTCACCGCCCACCCCGAGGAGGAACTGCAGTGGGCCCGGGAAGCCTCCCGGCAGTTGGCCACCTGGCTGGGACTGCTCACCGAAGCTGCGCCCCCCCGGGCCTTCTTCATGTTGCGGCGGTTCGACCAGGAGAAGTTCGAGTTCGAGTGGAACCACTGCAAGACCAATTTCTTTGCCGACTTCCTGCAACGGGAACCCCCGCTCTGGCTGGACCGGATGATGGAGGAGATCCATGCCGGGCTGGACTCGCGCACCCATTTCCTGGTCCACCGGGACTTCCATGTGCGCAATCTGATGGTGCACGGCGATCGGCTGATCACCCTGGATTTCCAGGACGCCCGCAAGGGAACCGCCACCTACGACCTGGCCTCGATCCTGTACGACGGCTACTGGGACTGGTCCGAGGAGGCCAAGGAGGTCCTCATCAGCGGGGTCCGGGAGGAGCTGGGCTGGAGCGAGACCCTGCTCTGGGAGGAGCTGAACCTCAGCGCCATCCAGCGCAATTTCAAGGCCCTGGGCACTTTCGCCCACCAGATCATCCACCAGAACAAGCCCCAGTTCGCCCCGGCCATCCCCCGCACCCTCCGGCATCTCCTGGGCCATTTCCAGCGCACCCGCCAGGGTGAGGCTGTCCTGGCGGTGGAGCACTGGCTGCGGCTTTCGGAAAAGCGCCTGCTGAAGACCGCCGGCGGCGGGTTCGACTAGCGGCCAGGAGCCGTCAGGTCGCTTGCGACCTCACGGCTGCTAGTGCCCCGCATGGTGGTCCAATCGAACCAGGGCCCCACGGGGCTAGTTCCAGCCTGGATTCGACCGCATTGCCGCGGTTGGGGAGGACGGCGGAAGCAGCCGGAGCCGGGGGAACCGCGCTCTGGACCGGGGCGGGTTGGGCCGCCGGAGCCGCCGTGGCGGTCACGGGCCTGCGGACCACCACCACCGCCAAGGCCAGCAACGCGGCTCCGGAGGTGACCCACCCGGCCCAGCCGGATCGGGGCGGGGAATAGCCGGAGGAAGGACCGGGATCAAACGGCGTCGGCATCCAGGCTCCTTGGGGTGGACTCATTGTGAACGCCGCGCCCAGGGGCCGCAAATACTGTTTGCGGTCAGCTATTCGCCGGCGCCGATGCCGTGGGTGATGCTCTGGTGGCTGAAGGCCGCCCAGGCCAGTTCCCGGAACCGCTGGGTGTGGCCGAAATCCACGCCCTCCTTCCACAACTTGTAGTGGATGAGCTCGTGCTCCAGGATCCGGCGGATGATCTCCTCGGGGTTCCGGCAATTCATCCCGCACACCTGCTGGGGCCATGGCCAGTCCCGGCGCCGCAAGAGCGGGATGGACAGGCGGATTTCCGGATGCCAGACCTTGCGGTGGTCGCGCTCCACGACGAACAGGCCGGCGCAGCGGTTGAGCCGCGGAGACCAGAGAATGGGACAGGGGGGAAGATCCCAACCCGCTGCGTTCAGGATGGCTTGGGCTTGCTGGCGGAGGGTGAAAGGCATGGCTCCAGTTTGGGGCAAATTCCGCATCAGAGGGGCCCTGGACCGCCTGCCCAGGCGGCGTAAAGATGGGTGAGGACGGGATTCAGCGATGAATTATTCAGTACACCAAAGCAAAACCCTTCGCCAGAACAGCGAAGTCGTCTTTCCCGGGTTCCGCGCCTTGCTCCCCGCCCAGGAGTTCATGGCCATGACCCACGGGTGTGAGGCCAACCAGATCGCCCATGACACCTATGGCGAAGGCGACGTGCTCGCCGCATTCGAAGGGAAAGTGGCCCGGATCCTGGGACCACCGGGCCCTGTCCCTCAAGGGCGGCCGTAGATTTGCCGGACCGCCGGGTAGATCCGCCGATAGGTGTCGAAGAGGTCCAGGTAGCGATGGTGGGTTTCCCCATCGGGCAGGTAGGTCCGGCGGATCTTCACCAGCCGCGCCACCCCATCCTCCAGACTGGCGTAGACGCCGCAGGCGGTGCCGGCCAGGATGGCCACCCCCATGGTTCCGGCCTCGCTCACCGCCAGGGATTTCACCGGCAACCCCATCATGTCGGCCTTCAACTGCAGCATTTTCCCCGAGCGCGCCAGCCCTCCGGTGGCCCGCAGTTCGGTTATCGGGACCTGGGCCTGGGCCAGGCTGGCCAGGTTGACCATCATTTCGAAGGTGACGCCTTCAAGGATGCCCTTGATGATCCGTCCCGGCTCCGTGCCCAGGCCCAGGCCGACGATGGCCCCCACCGCTTCGCTGTCCATATGGGGGGTAGCCGCTCCGGCAAAATGCGGCAGGACGAAGAGCCCCGAGGGACCGTCCACCGCTTGTTCGATCAGCACCTGATAGGGATCCACCCCCCGGCGGCTGGCCTCGGCCACTTGCGCCGCCCCGAATTGATCCCGGTACCAGCGCAACAGGCTTCCGCTGGTTATGTTGAAAGCATAGGTCACATAGGAGCCTGCAACTACATGAGGCACGCAGGCGAAAGCGCTGGCGGCCATGACCGGATTGATGATCGGCCGATCGAAACAAGGGGTGATGCACTCGGTCGTTCCCATGCCGTCGATGGCCAACCCGGGCCGGATCGCCCCGGCGCCCAGGGCGGCGCAAGCCTGGTCATGGCCGCCGACCACCAGGACGGCCTCGGGGTTGAGGCCCAGGGTCCCGGCCAGATCCTTGGCCACCCGGCCGACCACGGTCCCGGCTGCCACCGCCTCGCCGAACAGCGCCCCATCGATGCCCGCCGCCCCCAGGATTTCCGGCGACCAGCGTTTGCGGACCACATCAAAGGCCATGGAGCGCGAGGCCAATGAATGGTCGGTGACGGGTGGCGCCCCCAAGCGGAACAGCACCAGATCGGCAAAGAACAGGAACTTCCATACCCGTTGAAACAACATGGGTTCATGCCGTTTCAGCCACATGATCTTGCAGATGGAGTACATCGGGTGCAGGGCGATGCCGGTGATTTCCAGGATGGGCCCCGGCCCCAGCCGCTCGCCCAGGACGGCAGCCTCGTCCTTGCCCCGGCTGTCGAAGTAGAGGATCCCGGGACGCAGCGCCCGGCCGTCCCGGTCGATGGGCACGGCCGTCTCCCCGAACGACGACACGCTGATCGCCTGGACGCCCGGACCGATGCCCGCATCGGCCAGGCTCTGGGTGACCACCACCTGGACCGCTGCCCAGACCGCTTCAGCGTCCAATTCCGCCCAACCCTCGGCCGGGCGGGAAACCGCATATTCCTGGTAGCCCCTGCCCAGGATCAGTCCCTCGGCGTCCACGACGGTCGCCTTGCAGCCGGACGTGCCGATATCGATCCCGAGGATGCTCATGACATTACCGGATTCCCTGCACCTGATCCCGGGATTGCCGGATCGCCTCCGACTTGAGGATGGGATCGCTGATCTCCAGGTCGTCGGCGATGATGAAGTACCGGGGTATATGGGCGCCGAAACGGATCCGGGCCAGTTTGCACTCAACGCTTTTCATGGGTCCACCTTCCGGAGGGGATGCCTTGGGCTCAATGGAATGGGTTGGCCTCAGCATCCCGCCCGCCGGGGATTCCGTCTAATGAATAATTTTCATAATTTGATTCCCCCAGGAATCACGGATGGACCGGAGCGGCCCGTTCGCCACCTCCTGGCAGTACCTGCCGGAGGTGGACTTCCAGCCCGTCAAAGCACCACAAGCCCGACCGGTCGGCGTGGGCTGGCTCGGGCCGCCAAGGCCGGGTAGCCCATATAGAAGACAAAGGTCGGCTGCCACCCGGTGCCCCCCAGGATTTCGGCCAGCAGGCCGGCCCGTCTTGGCGGTTTTCCCAGGGCCCTTTCATGGTCGATCATTTCAACGGCTTCGTTGCAGGGCCGTCCAGCCAGGCCATGGGCCGTCGCCAGCAGATGCGCCCGCTGCCAGATCCGCCCAGCCCGCAGACTCTGTTCCCGGTCATAGCGGTCGTGCACGGCAATGACGCCTACGAGCGGCGCGCTCGACATCAGGCCGGAATACCCGGTCCTCGCCCCTCGGGCCGCGGCCCGCCGCACCATCCATTCCGGCATCATCTTGGCCAGGCCGGCGGCTACCGGAGGCAACCCGAAGGCATCGATGGTCAGGCCATCGCGGAATCTCCGGATCTCCTCCCACCGGAGCCGAAGCCACCGCCCGTTGTCGCGAATGACTTCCGGGTCGGAATACAGCTCAACGTTGGCCGCGGAGCTGATTTCCACGATCCTTCTCCGGTCCGCCTCAGAGGTGAAGAGAAAGAGCCTGACATCCGGTTCGTCGCTGGCCAAACGGCTCAGGGCATCGAGGAACGGGGGCGGCACCGGCTTGTGCGGGAGGTAGGCGCCGCGGTTGGTGTGGCGCCTCGGGATCGCCTCGTACAGATCATCCAGCTCCTGGATGCAGGCGGCGATTTCCACCCGCGCCACCAGCAGCGGCTTGGACACCGCGGGGATCGGTTCAAGCTTGCCCGGCTCGAGGGTTACGGCAATGGCCGAGCCCCTGGCGACGGCAGCCAGCACCAGGTTCTCCAGCGCGCAGCCCATGCCGAGGTGCGCTTCCCGCAGATACGGATCCAGCGCCCCGAGGTTCCGCCGGGGGTCCAGGTACAGTTCGATGCGGGAATCCGTTACCTTGAAAAGCCATGGCTGGGTGTTATGCGGGCTCGCCGCCAGGATCGCGGCCCGCACAAGGGCTAGAAGGCCATCGCCTGGATCCTTGCGCCAGTCTTCCCAGGGCAGGTAAGCCGGCCCCACGCCCGCGCTGAGGACACCCTGATCCAGGGCGCGCCACACGCCACCGCCCGCGACCAGGAAGGTGGCAACCCCCGCGCCCTGCAAAAAAGATCTGCGCCGCATCCGGCCCACCTTTCATGACTCGGAGCCCAGGAGATGGGGCCGTTTACATCATCCGTCCAGCCGGGCCGCGATCTCCCGGAATTTCTGCAGCAATTGGGCCATGGTGTAGGGCTTGAAGAGACTCCAGACTTTGCCCTCCGCCACCATCAGGTCCCGGGTCCGCTCATCCAGGAAACCCGTGGCCAGGATCACCGGGAGGTCGGGCCGGATCTCGCGGAGGTGCCTCAACGTTTCGGTGCCGTTCATCCCGGGCATGTTCAGGTCGAGCACGACCAGGTCCACCTGGGCCCCGGAGGCCAACAGCGTCAGCGCCTCCGGTCCACCCGAAGCTGTGGTCACCCGATGCCCCTGGGCCTCGATCAGGGCCGGCATGGCCGCCAGGATCAGCTCGTCGTCGTCCACCAGCAGGATCTTCCAGGTGCCGGACAGAGGCGGTTCGGGCGCCGCCGGCGACCGGGGCCGGCCGAGGTCACCCGTGGCCGGAAGACACAGGGAGATGGTGGTTCCCATCCCCGGTTCGCTCTGGATGGTCAGATTCCCGCCATGGGTTTTGGCGATGGTGTAGGCCATGGATAAACCAAGTCCGGTCCCCTTCCCCATCGGCTTGGTGGTGAAGAACGGCTCCATGGCCCGGGTGGCCACTCCCGGCGGCATGCCCTCCCCGCTGTCCACCACCGACAGCGTCACCTGTCCATCCGGCCGGTTCCGGGTCCGCAGGGTAAGGGCGCCCCCCTCGGGCATGGCGTCCAGAGCGTTCACGCAGAGGTTCATGAGCGCGCTGGCCAGCATGCTCCGCTCCCCCAGCACGGACCCCAGCGGGGCTTCCAGGTCCATGACCAGACTCACCTTCTGCAAGGTGGTCCGGCTCAGAAGGTCCATCTCCTCCCGCACCAGGTTGTTCAGGTCCAGAATTTCAGGTTCCCGGAGATCCTTGCGGGCGAAATGGGTCAGCCCCTTCACCAGATCCCTGCCCCGGGTGGCCGCCTTTTCAATGATGCCAAGGGATTTGGCCAGATCCGGATCGGCCGCATGCCTGGCCCTGAGGGTCTCGGTCACCGCCTGGATCGCGGCCAGAACGTTGTTCATGTCGTGGGCCACCCCGCCAGCCAGGCTGCCGAGGCTATCCATTTTTTGAACTTGGTAGAGTTCCGCATCCAGACTGCGCTGAAGCTGTTCCGCGGTCTTCCGTTCCCGGAGATCCAGGGCCATGACCAGCAGCAGGGTTTCCTCCCCGACGTTGATGACTTCGGCGGAAAACAGGCAGGGAATGGATCGCCCGCTTTTGCTCTGGGCCATGATTTCCAGGTTCTGGACGCTGCGGGTGGCCCCCAGGTGACTCAGCAGGCGGGCCCGCTCCCCCGGGGAGAAAATGCCCAGGTCCGTGGAGGTCCGGCCCAGGACCTCCTCCCGGTCGAACCCCAGGATCTGGCAATACCGTTCATTCACGTCAATGATCATCCCGTCATGGAGCCGGCTCAGGCTCGCCAGCAGGGGCGCCGTGTGGAAGGCCTGGTGGAATTTCTGCTCGCTGACCCGCAGCCGATCCGCCACCCCTTTGCGCTCGGTGATGTCCCGCCCGATGCCCAGCACCCCCACGGGCTTGCCGTCGGGCCCCCGGATGGGGGTCTTGATGGTCTCGATGAACTCGCGGTGGCCATCGTCGGCGAAGGTGATCTCCTCCTCGTTCACGGTCGGATGGCCGGCAGCCATGGCCAGATGGTCGTGCTCCCGGAAGAAATCCGCAAGCTCCCGGCTGACGAAATCGTAATCGGTCTTTCCGAGGATGGCCCCCTTGGAGGCGCCGAAGAAGCGCTCGAACCGGGCGTTGCAATCCAGGTAGACGCCTTCGGCATCCTTGAGCCACACCAGGTCCGGGATGGCGTCGATGAGGGTGCGAAGCAGGGCGGGACTATCGTTCAAGATCAGACCTCCCTGATGTGCCCGGCATGCGCGCAAGTGCCAGGGAATGATAACCGGATCCCCTTGCCCCAACTGGCCGCCAACAGTCTGGTTCTGGGATAACACCACGCTTCCGGGCCCAAAAGGCCTGATGGCCCCATATTCCAGTGAACAGGGACACGTCCGCCGGGATCCCGGTTCAGGTACCGCCGCGGTCGGTTGCGTCAGCAACCGGCCGCGGCGACCCTGGTGAAAGTCTGGAACGCGGTCGATGACCGCATCAGGATCCTAGACGGGTTCCGGCTTCGCGGCCTCGCTCACCTGGATGCCCAGCTCTTTCAGCTGGCGGGGATTCACCGTGGACGGGGCACTGGTCATGAGGCACCTCGCCTGGGCGGTCTTGGGGAAGGCGATCACTTCCCGGATGTTGCTGGCGCCCACCAGGAGCATCACCAGCCGGTCCAGCCCCAGGGCGATCCCGCCGTGGGGGGGAGCGCCGAAGGCGAGCGCCTCCAGCAGGAAGCCGAACTGATCCCGGGCTTCCTGGGGGTCCAGGCCGATGGCCTTGAACATCCGGGCCTGGGTCTCGGCGTCATGGATGCGGATGGACCCGCCACCCAGCTCGAAGCCGTTGAGGATGATGTCGTAGGCCTGGGCCCGGCAGCTGCCGGGGTCGGTTTCCAGCAGGTCGAGATCCTCGGGGTGGGGGCCGGTGAAGGGATGGTGGCAGGCCACGAACCGCTGATCCTCCTCGCTCCAGTCCAGAAGGGGGAAGTCGACCACCCAAAGGAACTCGAACCGGGCTTCGTCGATCAGGCCCAACGCCCGGGCCAACCGAAGCCGGATTTCGCCCAGCACCTTGGAGGTCTGCTGGGAGCTGCCAACCGCGAACACCGCCAGCCCCTCACCGGTCACCCCCAGAGCCGCCTTCAGCGCGGCTTCAGCTTCCGGATCCAGGAATTTCTTGAAGCTGGAGGACAGGCCGTCCTTGCCCCACTTGGCATAGGGCAGGCCGCCGGACCCCAGGTGCTTGGCCACATCCTGCAGCTCATCCAGCTGCTTCCGGCTGAAGGCCGCGGCCTGCTCCCCCGGGAAGAACAGCGCCCGAACCCGCTGCTGGCCCTGGCTGTCCGCGGCGACCCGGAACAAGCCGAACGAACTCTGGGCGAACAGACCGGTCACGTCCTGGATCCGCACCGAACACCTTGTGTCCGGCTTGTCCGAACCGTACCACTCCATGGCGTCCCGGTAGGCCAGGCGAGGGAAGGGAGCCTGGACGGCCTTGCCGACCAGGGCGGCCAGTTCCACCAGCAGCGGCTCCAGCATGGCCTGGATGTCCTCCTGGCGCACGAAGCTCATCTCCACGTCTACCTGGGTGAATTCCGGCTGGCGGTCCGCCCGAAGATCCTCGTCCCGGAAACATCGGCAAATCTGCACATACCGCTCAAAGCCGGCCACCTGGAGCAGCTGCTTGTAGAGCTGGGGGGATTGGGGCAGAGCATAGAACTGTCCAGGATGCGGCCGGCTGGGAACCAGGTAGTCCCGGGCCCCCTCCGGGGTTGATTTGCCCAGGATGGGCGTCTCCACTTCCACGAAGTCGTTCTTGCGAAAGTAGTTGCGGATGAGGTTCGAGACTTCGCTGCGCAGGATCAGGCTTCGCTGGAGGCTCTCCCGCCTCAGGTCCAGGAACCGGTATTTCAGCCGCAGGTCCTCGTTGGCCTCGGCGCCTTCATCCAGGGGGATGGGCGGGGTCTGGGCCGTGTTGAGGATGAGCAGGTTGTTCAGGCGGACTTCGATGTCCCCGGTGGGCATGTTCGGGTTCTTCTGCTCCCGCTCGGCCACCACCCCTTCGGCCCCAAGCACGAACTCGCCGCGCACCGCCTTCAGCTTGGCCAGCAGTTCCGGGGAGACCTCGGTCTCGTTGGCCACCAACTGCACGACCCCCCAGCGGTCCCGGAGATCCAGGAACACCAGGGAGCCGAGGTTGCGGATTCGCTTGCACCAACCCAGCAGTCGCACGGACTGGCCTGCGTGCTCCTGCCTCAGTTGGCCGTTACGGTGGGTGCGTTGGAAGTCGCCGAGCGTATCGAGTTTCATAACCTTCAAGGATCGCAGCCGCAGGCTGGATTCTCAACTCGTAATCGGCACGTTCTCAGATCCCCGAGGCCTGGGGATGTTCTTCCTCCGCCTGACGGTGGTGCTGGGGCCGGATCGGCATGCCGGGCAGTTCCGAGGCGACCATCACATCCAGGTTGCGGATGTACTTGCACAGTCCTTCCCGCAGCGTGGCCACTTCCTCCGGGCTCATGCCCTTGTGGGAGTTCTCCTGGAAGTCCGTGCCGATCTTGATGAGCTTGTCGCACAGGACCAGCCCCTCGGGGGTCAACCGGATCCGGATCCGCCGCCCGTGGGTGGGATCGGGCCCGACGGTGAGGTAGCCCCGCAACCCCATCTGCTGGACCATCCGGGACACCGTGGGGTTGTCCATCCACATGGCCCTGGCCAACTCGCCCAGGGACATGGGCGCTCCCCTGAACAGAACCATCAGCATCCAATAGTGATGCGGGGTAATGTCAAGGGGAACGACCTTGGCTGCGATCAGCTGCCGGATGGATCTCCGGGCAGCCACAATGAGCATTCCGACGGTGGAGAGGCTCAATCCGACTTCTGAAGAGTTATTCATGTTTTACCCCTCGGCGATGGTGAAGATTCAACGTATTAAATTTCTTGCTAATTCAAATTTAGTCAATGAGAAATTTATAGCATTAAAAGCCTATTATTTATAAACTATTAGTTGATTACTCACAGAGTGCCACCATCTCCCAAACTCCAATCACCGCCGCACCCATTGAAACACGGGAGCCCATGATGGCCCCGGCCCCTGTGCAAGGGCGGGGCCGGTTATGCGTTCATTGTTTTTATATGTGAGCAAACAAAATACTTAAAAAATCCGGACCGGGCTGCCCAGAGCCATTCCAGGCTTGTATGCCTGGGGAAATCGTCTAACATCTTGGGAAAAACAAAGAATATTATTGAAAAGCTTCTATGGCAAATAAGCTATTTAGAACATTTCCGATTTTTCACCCCACCCAAGGGCGACCATCGATCCCCAGACCCGATTGCCTAACAATATTCCGTCTCAGCGAGAGCCCATGCTGTCAGGAATCCGTGGCCGCTGGCGGACCGGATCAGCACAACGGACACCAGGAACCGGTCCGCCCAGGGGCAAAACCTGGGTATCCCTACGGCAAGCGGGACGATCCCTCGGCGTCAGCGGAGGGACCGTCCCGCCAAGGGTGGGTCGGCGCGACGGACGGAACAACGGATGTCCCTGTATTGCTATCGTTTCCCGTCCCCGGAGGCCAGGACGGCCAGACGCGCCACGACTTCGCCCCGGGGAACCCGGATCTGTTCACCTGTCACCAGGTCCTTGACCGTCACCACCCCCTCGGCCTTTTCGTCCGAACCCATCACCACCGCGAAACGGATCCCGGCCCGGTCGGCGTACTTGAACTGGCGGGCCAGTTTGGCCGGTTCCAGGTGGATCTCGGTGTTCAAGCCTGCCGCCCGCAGTTCCGCGCCCAGGGAGAGATACTCCGCCAACAGGGCCGGATCCAACTGGGTCACCAGCACCTGGGTGGTGCTGGGGCCGTCCTGGATGATCCCGGCTTCGCACAGGACGTAGAACAGCCGGGTCAGGCCGATGGAGATCCCCACTCCGGGCAGCCGGCTCTTGGTGTATTGGCTGGCCAGGTTGTCGTAGCGGCCGCCGGAACACACCGAGCCCACGCCGGGATGGTCGGTGAGGAAGGTCTCGTAGACCGTGCCGGTGTAGTAGTCCAGCCCCCGGGCGATGCCCAGGTTGATGCTCCAATGGGTTTCGGGAACCTTGAAGGCCCTCAGCGCCGCCACCACCTGGACCAGTTCGCTGACCCCCAGGGCGAACAGGGGAGTCGCACCCGGCAGTGAAACCTGGGCGGTCAGGGCGGCCAGCACTTCCTCGGCACTGCCGCGGATGCCCACCACCTCAAGGATATGATCCGCCACCGCCTGGGTCAGCCCGAGCTCCTCACCCATGAGCAGGCGCCGGACCTCCTCCACCCCGATCTTGTCCAGCCGATCCAGCTGGCGCAGGACCGGCATCCGCTGATCCTCGGTAACCCCGAGGCTTTCGAACAGACCCAGCAGGATCTTGCGATTATTGAAGTTGATGCGGAACGGACCGACGTTCAGTTCGCTGAACAGGGTGTGGATCACCGCCGGCATTTCCGCGTCGAAGGTCAAGGGCAGGGTGTCCTTGCCGATGACGTCGATGTCGCACTGGTAGAACTCTCGGTAGCGGCCTTTCTGGGAGCGTTCCCCGCGGTAGACCCGCTGGATCTGGTAGCGCCGGAACGGAAACGCCAATTCCCCCTCGTGTTCGGCCACAAAGCGGGCCAGGGGCACGGTCAGATCGAAGCGCAAGGCCAATTCCGGCTTGTGGCCCTGCTCGATGGAGCCGGTGGACTGCACGAAATACACCTGTTTCTCGGTCTCCCCGCCGCTCTTGGAGAGCAGGACATCGGCCACCTCGAATACCGGCGTCTCCACCGGTACGAACCCATAGCGTTCGAAGCCGCGGCGGATGGTGTCCATCATCCGCTGAAAGACCATCTGCTTGCGGGGAAGCAGTTCCATGGTGCCGGGAGAGGTGCGGGGAGTCGTCAAGGCCATGTCTGCATTCTCGCAAACCTTGGGACGGACGCCTAGCTCGTTATACTGGAAGCCTCCGCATTCATCACCGAATCGTGACCTCACACCCCTGACGGATTGGGCCAACTTGAAACTTCTGAAAATCCTGCCGCTCCTCGGCATTGGCCTGCTGGCTCTAGCCAATGCCCCCAGACCCGCCCATGACCCGGGCCGGCTGCTGGTGGTCCTCGACCCCGGCCACGGGGGCGAAGACGACGGCGCCATCGGCCACGACGGACTGATGGAAAAGAACGTGGCGCTCGAACTCGCCAACACCCTGGCCCGGCAACTGGAGGCGGCGGGGATCGAGGCCCGGCTGACCCGGGACGGAGACACCTTCATTCCCCTGTGGGACCGGGCCAAGATCGCCAACGCCGAAGGCGCGGATCTGTTCATCAGCCTCCACCTCAATGCCGCCCGCACCCGGCAGGCCAAAGGCTCCGAGGTCTATTTCCTCTCCATGGGCGCCGGCGACCGGTTCGCGGCGGAATTGGCCGCGGTCGAGAACGCCGGCGGCAAGCACTCGGCGGAGCAGGACCCGGACAGCGTGGTTGCCGATATCCTGAACGACATGTCCCAGAAGGCCTTTCTCCAGGATTCCGAACGGCTTGCCGTGGCCATCCAGGCCCAGCTCAACCAGCTGGGCGGCATCAAGCAGCGTGGCGTGAAACAGGCTCCCTTCGTGGTGCTGCGGGGCGCGGCCATGCCCGCGGTCCTGGTGGAGACGGCCTTCATTTCCAATCCCAGGGAAGAGGCCAAGCTTAATGATCCGCTGTTCCGCCAGCGGGTGGCCCAGGCCATCACCCGCGGCGTGCGGCGCTTTTTCGCCGGAGGCAACGGCCTCTCCCACCGCCAGTCGGACCCGGGCCCCCTGGGAAATCATTAGGTAATTTTTTCCCAAGGGCCCAGGTGTTACCGGATTGTTCCCTGGCCGCACCGCAGAGGCCATGACCGGGGCGGATGCTGGGAGCTATGGCCCTGTCCCAGTGCTTCCCCCGGTTCCATCCCTCCCCTGCCCTGCGGCTGGCGGCAAGCCTGGGGGGAACCCTCTGGACCGTGGGCGAAGTGGGCCGCAGCCGGACTCCCCGGACCTCCGCCCAGGCCTGGGCCCGGCGCACCCTTCGCCTGCTGGGGATCGAGGCCCGGCTGGCCGCGCCCATTCCGGCCGGGGCCCAGGTGTGGGTGTCCAACCACCTCAGCTGGGTCGATCCGCTCATCTACCTCAGCCTCCGCCCCACCAGCGCCTTGGCCAAGGTGGAGGTCGCGGCCTACCCCCTGATCGGCCTGGGGGCCCGGAAGATCGGCCTGCGCTTCGTGGACCGGGACAATCTGTTCAGCCGGGCGGCCGCCCTGCGCGGAATCGTCCGGGATCTGCGGGCGGGTGAGGACTTCCTGCTCTTCCCCGAAGGGACCACCACCCTCGGCGACCAGCTCGCACCCCTGAGCGAGGGCGGGTTGCGCATGGCCTACCGCCTGGGAGTGACCCTGCTCCCGATCCGGCTCGCCACTGAGGACGCCCACTACCCCTGGATCGGGGACGACACCCTGCTCCCCCATCTTCGGCAGCTCGCCCGCAACCGAACGACCCGGGTGTCGGTCCACCCTGGCACCATTCTGGATCCCGCCGCCTGCGGGGACGAGGAGCGCTGGATCCAGGCCATCCGCCGGCACCTGCAACCCCCACCCCCATGTTGAATACATTTGTTTACAACGAATTCACCTCCCGCGAACCGGCTCAGGATTCCTTCCGGGGTTCACTGTATTCATGGGAATATCGATGCTTGAACCATCTACCGCCGCCCTGCCAAGAGGAAACGCCCAACGGGTGAATGAAATGCTGGCTTTACCGAACGGTCCCCAGGATCACGGGCAGATGGCCGCGGAACGCGAGCTGCGCACCCTGGGAGAGGAGTTGCGCGCCATCGTCGACGAGGACCGGCTGAAACCGCACTATCAGCCGATCCTGGACCTGGCCAGCGGCAGGATGCATGGGTTCGAAGGACTCATCCGGGGCCCCTCGGACTCGCTGTTGCACTCCCCCATGAACCTTTTCAAGGTGGCCCTGCTCACCGGCCAGGTGGTGAGCCTGGAGGCGGCCTGCTGCCGGAGCCTGCTGCGGGGGTTCGTGGCCAGCGGCCAGCCGGAGAAACTGTTCCTGAACATCAGCCCCGGCAGCCTGGCCATGGCCCCCTTCCTGGCCCTGTTCCAGCCGGACCGGCTCCTCGCCCTCGGCGTCACCCCGGACCGGATCGTCATCGAGCTCACGGAGAACCAGCCCACCTATGACTTCACCCAACTGGTCCAGACCGCGGATCTGTTCCGCGGCCTGGGCTTCGCCATCGCCATGGACGACCTGGGCGAAGGCTTCTCCAGCCTGCGCCTGTGGTCGGAACTGCGGCCCGAGTATGTGAAGATCGACAAGCACTTCATCCATGGAGTGAGCCAGGATCCGGTGAAGCACCAGTTCCTCCGATCGCTGAGGGACATCGCCGCCAAGACCGGCGCCCTGGTGGTGGCCGAGGGGATCGAGCTGGAGGCTGATCTGGCGGTGGTCCAGGAACTGGGCCTGGACCTGGGCCAGGGCTACCTGTTCGGGCGTCCCGCCCCCACCCCCCACCCGGCCCTGCCGTCGGGCATCCTGCGCTTCTCCCGGGACCAGGCCGTGGAAGCCTCTGGTTCGGCCTGGATCCGGGACAGCCGGTCCACTGCCGCCCGGCTGCTCATGGACATCGTCCCGCTGCCCCCCGCGACCCTCAACTCCGTGGTTGATCAGCGCTTCGCCCAGGAGCGGGAGCTGCAGAGCATCCCCGTGGTCCAGGACGGCGTGCCGGTGGGCCTGATCAACCGGCATGTGTTCGTGGACCTGATGGCCCGGCCCTTTTCCCGGGAACTGTACGGCAAGCGGCCCTGTGAAAGCCTGATGGACCGCACCATCCTGGTGGTGGACCACCACATCGGCCTGCACGAGCTCAGCAAGCTGATCGTGGAATCGGATCCCCGCCACATCCTGCACGGCTTCATCCTCACCCGGGGTGGCGTCTACGCCGGCATGGGCAGCGGCCACGACCTCATGCGCGAGATCACCCAGATGCAGATCCACGCCGCCCGCTACGCCAACCCCCTCACCGGGCTGCCCGGCAACGTGCCCATCAACGAGCACCTGGACGACCTGATCCACCAGGAACTGCCTTTCGTGGTGTGCTACTGCGACCTGGACCACTTCAAGCCCTACAACGACGTCCACGGCTATGGCCGGGGCGACGAGGTGATCCGCTGGACTGGGCAGCTGCTGGAGGCGGTCTGCGACCCCGACCTGGACTTCGTCGGCCACATCGGCGGCGACGACTTCCTGATGATCCTCCGGAGCCAGGACTGGGAGCGGCGCTGCCAGGATCTGTTGACCAGCTTCGAAACCGGCAAGGGCCGCTTCTTCAGCCCCGAGGAACAGGCCAAGGGCGGCTACCCGGGCGAGGACCGCAAGCGGCGGCTGGTGATCCATCCCCTGGTCGGCCTGTCCATCGGGGCGGTGAAGGCCCCGCCCGGAGCCTTCCCCAGCCACCACGAGATCGCCTCGGCCGCCGCTTCCGCCAAGAAGGAAGCCAAGCGCCAGGAGGGTTCCAATCTGTTCATCGAGCGCCGGAGCCTGCTCCCGGAGCTTGAAGCACCCCGGATCGAAACGGCCTAGGAGCCTTCCAATACGTAGTCAAGCTCCCAGGCGCCTACTCGTAACGCAAAGCCTCGATGGGATCCTGCTTGGCCGCCTTCAGCGCCGGCCAGAGGCCGAAGCCCAAGCCGATGGCCGTGCTGATCCCGAACCCCAGGGCGATGCTCCACAGCGGCGCTGCGGCGGGGAAATCGAACAGGAAGCGCACCGCCATGGCCACCCCCAGCCCGGCGGCGATGCCCAGGGCGCCGCCCAGGCCGGTGAGCGCCACCGCCTCCACCAGGAACTGGGCGGCGATGTTCTTGCGGGTGGCGCCCAGGGCCTTGCGCACCCCGATCTCCCGGGTCCGCTCGGTGACGTTCACCAGCATGATGTTCATGATGCCCACCCCTCCCACCAGCAGGGCGATGGCCGCGATGAAGATCATCGCCGCGGCGATGCCGCTGGTGACCTGATGGAAGGTCTGCAGCGCCTCCTCGCTGGTGAAGATAGCGAAGTCGTTGTCCTGGTTCGCCTTGAGCCCACGGCGCTGGCGCAGGATGGCCACCGCCTGGCTGGTCATCTCCTCCACCTGATGGGGATCCCTGGGCACGAGGCCGATGTGCAGGGTGTTGCCCTGGCCGTTCTTTACCTGGGGGAACATCTCGTCGAACACGGTCAAGGGGATGAGCAGGAAGCTGTCGCCGCTGCCCCCGAACTGGGAACCTTTCTTCTCCAGGATTCCGATCACCTGGAACGACGCCCCCTGGATGAAGACCTCCTGCCCCACCGGATCCCGGCCGGGAAACAGGGATTTGACCAGGTCGGCGCCGAGGATGCAGGTCCTGGCCCCGTGGGACAGGTCGGTTCCGGTGAAGAACCGGCCATCGTCCACGGTGCGGCTGTTGGCCACGGCGTAGTCGGGCACCACTCCCAGGAGGATGGGACCGTTGGCCTCCTCGCCCTGGCGGTTCTTGACCGGGGGCGTGGCGCCGCTTTCGGAGAGATCCCGCTCCGGCGAGACCGCCGCCGCCAGGGTGGCCAACCGCTTGAGGGCCGCCGCGTCCTCCACGGCGAGGTTGCGCCGGTGCTTCTGCTCATCGGGCACCAGTTCCGGCGGCCCGCCGAACCTGGGCTCCAGTTTCTGGAACTGCACCAGGTTGGTGCCGGTGGCCGCGAACGCCCCAGTGATGGCCTGGTTGAAGCCGGCCACGAAGCTGACCATGGCGATGACGGTCGCCACCCCGGCCAGGATCCCCAGCAGGGTGAGAAAACTGCGCAGCTTCTGGGCGACGATGGAACGCAGGGCGAACCGGAGGGTCTCGGGGCCCATAGCCCGGAGCAGCGCGCTTCCCTTGAGCAGGCGGCCCATCCTATTCCGCCCTCAGGGCGTCGATGACCGGCAAACTGGCCGCCCTGCGCGCCGGCAGGAATCCCGCCGCCAGCCCCACCAGAGTGGAGACGGCGAGGCTGGAGCCGACGATACCCTCCGTGATCCGGGCCGGGAAATCCGCCAGGGTCCGCACCAGCCAGGCGACCCCGGCCCCGGCCAGGAGCCCCAGGATGCCGCCGCACAGACTCAGGATGGCGGCCTCCAGCAGGAACTGGCGGGCGATGTCCCGCTTCCGGGCGCCCAGGGCCAGGCGGATGCCGATCTCGGCGGTGCGCTCCACCACGCTTACCAGCATGATGTTCATGATCACGATCCCGCCCACTCCCAGGCTCACCGAGGACACCAGCAGCATGAGCACGAAGGCGGCCTGGCTCACCTGCTTCCAGAGGTCCTGGAGCGAGTCCTGGGTGAGGATGCCGAACGGATCCGGGTCCCGGAACCCGGTGTGGCGGGCGGCCCGAAGCAAAGCGCGCACCTCGTCCACCGAAGCGTCCAGATCGCCCACCCCGCCTTTGGCCTGGACCTGGATGTTCAGGGAATCCCCGGCCGCCATGAAATTCTTGCGGTAGACCTGGATCGGGATGCAGACGATATTGTCCCGGCTGAACCCCAGCGCCTTGCCCTGGCGGGTGAACAGCCCGATGATCCGGAACGGCAGCCCGCCCACGGTCAAGGTCCGGCCCAGCGGATCCACGTGCGGGAACAGTTCGTCCCGGGTGTCCGTCCCGATCACCGCCACATTGGCCGCGGCCTGGTTCTCGTTGGCCTGGAAATAGCGGCCGGCGTCCAGTTCGAGGTTGAACATCTGGGCAAAATTGGGGGTGGAACCCACCACATAGACATTGGAAAGGTGCCTTGTGCCTGCTTTGACGGTCATGGTGCGGAAGGCCCGGGAGCTCACCTGGCCGGTGTGGGCCAAGGGGGCATGCTGGACCCGCTCGAAATCGTCCCAGGTGAGCAGCGGCCGCTTCAGGGCCTGGACGAATTCCTTGTGCGACCGGATGATGCCGAACCGGTCCACCACGTAGACGTCCGGCGCCATGCGGATGATCTTGTCCTTCACATAGGCGTCCAGCCCGGCGATGATCCCCACCACGCTCACCATGGTGGCGACCCCGATGATCACCCCCAGCAGGGTGAGGAAGCTCCGCAGCTTGTGGGCCCGCAGGGCCCCCAGGGAGGCGCGGATGAGATCGGCGGCCAACATCGGCTAATCGGCCTTCCTGGGCTTTTCCACCCGGACCGCTTCGCCGCCCTTGAGTTCCCGCAGGGCCTTGAACGGCCCGACGATCAGCGACTCCCCGCCCTGGAGCCCCGACAGCACCTCCACGGTGAGGTCGCCCATGAGCCCGGTCTTCAGGGGGCGGAACACGGCCTTGCCGGCCGCCATGACGAACACGCCCTCTTCTTCCCTGGGCTCGCCCGGCTTGAACGCCTCCCCGGGTCTGGGCTTGAGGTCCTTCACCACCAGGGCCTGGATCGGCACCGCCAGCACCTGGGTCCGGCTGCCGGTGAAGATGTCGGCCTGGGTGGAGAGCCCCGGCTTGATGGTCAGGGGCGGCTGCTTGAGCTGCACCTTCACCTTGAATTTGATCGCCTCGTTGGTGTTGGTCTGGACGATGGGGCTGCCGCCCACCTCGGTGACCACCGCGTCGAATACCTGGTTGGGGTAGGCGTCGATGCGCACCTGGGCCTGCTGGCCCAGCTTCACCTGGGGAATGGAGGCTTCGTCCACTTCCATTTCCGCCTCCACCTTGCTCATGTCCGAGACGGTGAGCAGCACCGTGCCGGGCTGGTTCTGCAGTCCGGGCACCGCCGTTTCCCCCAGCTCGATGTGCTTGCCGGTCACCACTCCGGCCATGGGCGAGGTGATCCGGGTCTTGTCCAGGACGTCGGCGGCCCCGGCCAGGTCGGCCCGGGCCTGGTCCACGTGCTGCTGGGCGCTCCTGGCGGCGCTCTCGGCCATGTCCAGGGTGGTCCTGGCCTGTTCGAAGTCGCTCTGGGAAATGATCCCGGCCTGGTGGTTGAGCAGGGCCCGCTGGAAGTCCTTGCGGTTCTGGTCCCGTTTGGCCACCGCCGAAGCCAGGTCCTGGGTGCTGGCCTTCAGGTTGGCCTCCCGGGACTGGGCGGCGGCCCGGGACTGGATCGGGTCGATCTCCAGCAGCAGAGCCCCGGTCCGGACCGGGTCCCCTTCCTTCACCATCATCCGGGTGACCTGGCCGATGGTGTTGGCGGTGATGTCCACCTTGGTCACCGCCTGGACCTTGCCGTTGGCGCTCACCTTGGCCTCGATGTCCTCCCGGGCGGCGAGAGCCACCTGGACCGGGAGGCCCTGATCCCGCCGGTCATAGACCACAGCCGCGGCCCCCAGGGCCACCAGCACACCGCCAACCATCCACCCTTTTTTCCAGGTCATGCCACCAGTCTCCCAGACCGCCTGCCCCTTGAACAGCCTCGGGCGGACCGGTCCTCGCCCCCAGTAAACCACGGCAACCCGGCCTATCCAGGCAAACGCTTTGCTGCCAGCCTATCAGGAGCATTGACGAATCGCTTTTCCGCCGTTGGAGTCCCGTGCCGCCATTCCCTGAAGCCATGCGATCCCTCCGGCACCGGAACTTCCGGCTGTTCTTCACCGGCCAGCTGGTGTCGCTGATCGGCACCTGGATGCAGACTGTGGCGCTGTCCTGGCTGGTCTACCGGCTCACTGGCCGGGCTACCCTCCTGGGAGTGGTGGCCCTGGCCACCCAGGGCCCCATCGTCCTGTTCGGCAGCCTGGGCGGAGTCCTGGCCGACCGGGTAGATCCGCGCCGGCTGCTGGTGATCACCCAGGCCCTGCAGATGGTCCAGGCGTTCCTCTTGGCCTGGCTGACCCTCACCGGGCGGATCCAGGTGTGGCACATCCTGGTCCTGGCCGTGGGCCTGGGCCTGGCCAACGCCTTCGACCTGCCCGCGCGCCAGGTGCTGGTGGCCCGGACCGTGGACCGGGACAACCTGCCCAACGCCATCGCCCTCAATTCCTCCATCTTCCACGGCACCCGGGTGCTGGGTCCGGCCATCGCCGGCATCATGGTGGCCGCCGTGGGCGAGGGCTGGTGCTTCCTGGCCAACGCCGTGAGCTTCCTGGCGGCCATCGCCGGCCTGATGATGATGCACCTGCCGGCCTGGGAGTCCCGATCCGACCATCCGCCGGTGTTCGCCCACCTCCTGGAGGGGGTGCGGTTCGTCCGCGGCAATCCCAGGGTAAGGCTGCTGATGATCCTGCTGGGGGTGGTCTGCCTGATGGGCATGCCCTACACCGTCCTGATGCCCATCTTCGCCGATGGCATCCTGCACGGAGGTCCCAGGGCCATGGGGCTGCTCATGGCCGCTTCCGGCACCGGCGCCGTGCTGGGGGCCGGCACCCTGGCCGGGCGGAGCCGGATCAAGGGGCTGGAGCGGATCGCCTACCTGGGTGCCGGCTTCGTGGGCCTGACCCTGGCCTGCTTCGCCTATTCCCACGTGTTCTGGCTGTCGGCGCTGCTGCTGGTGCCGGTGGGCATGAGCATGGTGGCCCACATGACGTCCAACAACACCCTGGTGCAGATGCTGATCCCCGACGCCATGCGCGGCCGGGTGATGGCCTTCCACGCCATGGTGTTCACCGCCGCCATGCCGCTCGGGGCGGTATTGGAGGGGTTCGCCGCCCACCGCATCGGCGCGCCGCTCACCGTGGCCCTGGGCGGGGTGGGCTGCGTCGTGGGGGCCGGGCTGTTCGCCTGGCGCTATCCCGAACCGGCGGCGGGGTTGCCCGGGGGTGAAACCCGGACGGTTTGAGCCGTCAGCTGAGGACGGCGGTGAAAACGCCCGTTTCCCCGGCCAGCTTGGCCAGCTTCAGGTCATACAAAAGCAAGACCAGCGCCTTGGGTGGAACGGTGCTTTCCAATCGGCCCGACTTTTTGTATAGTAGGGTTTCCAAATCAATTAAGGCAATAAAATCTGATAATTGCATTTAACGGTAGACGGTTCGCCGAGGGATCGGCAGGAGCGAGCGTGAAGCCAGAACTGGTGGTCATGGCTGCGGGCGCGGGCTCCCGCTTCGGTGGACTGAAGCAACTGGAACCGGTGGGTCCCAACGGCGAGAAGATCCTGGACTATGCCCTGTTCGACGCCCGGCGGGCCGGGGTGGAACGGGTGGTGTTCGTGATCCGCAAAGCCTTCGAACAGGCGTTCCACCAGCAGGTGGGCTGCCGCTACCGGAAGTGGATGGATGTGGCCTACGCCTTCCAGGAATTGGATCTGTTGCCCCAGGGCTTTCCCCTGCCCGGCGCCCGGAGCAAACCCTGGGGCACCGCCCATGCGATCCTGGCCGCCCGTGGGGAAACCAGGTCGCCCTTCCTGGCCATCAACGCCGATGATTTCTATGGCCGCCTTTGCTTCGAAACCCTGACCAGGTTCCTGGCCCGGCCGGCCCGGGAATCCGCCCATGCCATGGCCGCCTTCACCCTGGCCAACACCCTTTCGGAACACGGCACCGTAGCCCGGGCCGTCTGCACCGTGGGTCCCACCGGGCTGCTCCAGGCCCTGGAGGAACACACCGGCCTGGAGCGCACCGCGGATGGCATTGGCGAACGGGGTCCGGACGGCGCCTACCGCCGGTTCAGCGGCCAGGAGCCGGTCTCCATGAACATCTGGGGATTCCATCCCGGCATTTTTGACCAGCTCCAGGAGGGCTTTGCCCGTTTCCTCGCCGGCCACGGCCAGGACCCCGGGGCCGAATTCGCCCTGCCCACGGCCGTGAATGAGCTCATCCAGGCCGGCCGCACCAAGGTGCTCGTCCTTCCCACCAGCGACCCCTGGTTCGGGGTAACCTACCGGGAAGACAAGCCAACGGTCGTGGCCCGAATCCAAGCCCTTATCGAGGCAGGTGAATACCCGGTTTCCCTCTGGAGTTGAACATGGCTTCCAGCCATCCGACCACCGCCTTGACGGCCATTGCCGGCCAGTTCGCGATTTCGGGCAGCTTCCTGGGGGCCCGGCCGTACGGCAGCGGCCACATCAACGAGACCTTCGCGGCGGTGTTCGATCAGGGTGGAGCCGAGAAGCGCTATATCCTCCAGTGCATCAATCCGCGCATTTTCAAGGAGCCGCTCCGGGTCATGGAGAACGTGGCCCAGGTGACCCGCCATCTCCACGCCAAGCTGGCGGCAGCCGGGGCTCCGGATCCGGCCCGGCGCGCCCTCACCCTGGTCCAGGCCCGGTCCGGGGCCATCTGCCACCTGGATGACGAGGGCCTGGTCTGGCGCTGCTACCTGTTCGTGGAGGGCGCCAGCAGCCATGACATCGTCCAGCACCCGGCCCAGGCCTGGGAGGCGGCCAAGGCTTTCGGCGCCTTCCAGCGCCAGCTCATGGACTACGACGGCCCGCGGCTGGCCGAGACCATCCCGTTGTTCCACCACACCCGCCACCGGTTCGAGGCCCTGCTGAGGGCAATGGCCGACGATCCAGGCAACCGTGCCGCCCTGGCCAAGCCCGAGCTGGCTTTCGCCCTCTCCCGGGAGGCCCTGGCCGACAGCCTGCTCGGGCTGAAGGAGGCCGGTGGGATCCCCGAGCGGATCACCCATAACGACACCAAACTCAACAACATCCTGTTCGACGACCGCACCGGGGAAGGGCTCTGTGTGCTGGACCTGGATACGGTCATGCCGGGCCTGAGCCTCTATGACTTCGGTGACATGGTGCGCACCGCCACCAACCCGGTGGCCGAGGACGAGCGGGATCTGGACCGGGTCCAGGTCCAGGTGGCCATGTTCGAGGCCCTGGCCCGGGGCTATCTGGAAGGCACGGACGGCGCCCTGCTGCCGGCGGAACGGGAGCGGCTGGTGCTGGCCGGCAAGCTGATCACCTATGAATGCGGGTTGCGTTTCCTCACCGATTTCCTGGAGCGGGACCGGTATTTCAGCATCAGCCGGGAGGCCCAAAACCTCGACCGCTGCCGCACCCAGTTCGCCCTGCTGCGCTCTCTGGAAGCCTGTGAGGAGCGGCTGACGGCTTTCGTCCAGTCCCTGGGGTAGAAGTTCGGCTACGTACTCGCGCGGGTTCCGGACTTTCATCAGGAGCGTCCCGGCCGGTTGCTGTCGCAACCGCCGGGACGGGAACTGAAACCGGATCCCGGGGGATCGACCCGCCAGACCGGGAGCCTTTCCCCGGTCTCCCGCACAGGGCGGGAAACGGGTTGGGCCGGCGCCCACCCGTAGCCAAGAACGAAGGCTTGATTAATTTATAAATTATTATATATTTTTACTCGGGCCACCGTTGCCAAGGCTAGCTGGTGCAGCTGGATACCCTAGGCAAACCTTGAACTGAATAATTTAATATTAATTAATTAATTAATTTACAGATTTCGTTCCATCCAAAATTCCACACCGCATTTTCCTTTGGGGAATATAAATAAAATGGTTTATCTCCTTGAGGTCCTCGGCCGATTCATGGAAAGGCTTCCCGGC